>ERZ809194.2-NODE-2-length-261986-cov-6.564282_pt1 | contig 261986 bp, 237 predicted proteins | sample MGYA00520517_ERZ809194 | MGnify/ENA primary metagenome ERZ809194 (study PRJEB31570, sample SAMEA3213003) | Homo sapiens | biome: human-gut; feature: human gut; material: fecal | place: Sweden | collected 2011 ... | reverse complement strand
TGCTGCCGCCAGTGCGGTAAACAGCCACGGGTTACCGTCAGCGCCGCGTCCGATCATCAGTCCGTCGCAGCCTGTCTGCTCCAGCATCCGCAATCCGTCCGCTACCGTAAAAATATCACCGTTGCCGAATACAGGCACCTTTACGGCCTGCTTCACGTCGGCGATAATGCTCCAGTCAGCCTTGCCCTCATAAAACTGCTGGCGTGTACGCCCGTGTACGGCAACAGCGCTCACGCCTGCTGCCTCCACGGCACGCGCAACCTCCACCGCATTGCGGTTGGCATCGTCCCAGCCCGCACGGAACTTTACCGTCACCGGAATCTTGACGGCCTTCACCATCGCCGCCAGAATATCATGCGCCAGCTGCGGATTCTTCATCAGCGCCGAGCCTTCGCCGTTATTGACAATTTTCGGCACCGGGCAGCCCATATTGAAATCAATCATATCTGCACCGCTGGCCTCTACCATGCGTGCAGCCTCCGCCAGCTCCGCCGGCACACTGCCGAAAAGCTGAATCGCCGTCGGACGCTCGCCATCATCAATGCGCAGCATTTCGGTAGTCTTGACGTTTTTGTACAGCAGTCCCTTGGCGCTCACCATCTCCGACACGGTCATGCCGCAGCCCAGACGGCGGCAAATCAGGCGGAACGGCAAATCCGTAATGCCTGCCATCGGCGCCAGCGCCAACGGTGCAGACAGCTCTATATTACCAATATTCATAAAAATAACTCCTATCGAAAAAAGCTGCCGCGCAGCAAAACGCTACTCACGACAGCTTCAACTTTTTTTCTCACGAGCGACGGAATAAATCCCTGCTCTTATTTAGCGTTTTTTTCGTACAGAATGCGCAGACCATCCAAAGTCAGGAAAGGCTCTACAACATCAATACAATCAGATTCTGCAGCCATAGTATTGGCAAAGCCACCGGTAGCAATAACGTAAGCATCACCGCCGAGCTCCTTCTTCATATGGTTGACAATGCCCTCCATCTGACCTACGAAGCCGTAAATAGCACCTGCCTGCATAGAGCTTACAGTATTACGGCAGATAACGGATTTAGGCTTAACGAGTTCGATACGCGGCAACTTCGCTGCGCGTTGGAAGAGCGCTTCTGTAGAAATGCCGATGCCGGGCGCAATAGCACCGCCCAGGTATTCACCTGTCGGCAGCAGAGCACAGAAGGTGTTGGCAGTACCGAAATCAATGATAATCATCGGCTTGCCCAGATGACTGAATTTATGGAAGGCTGCCACAGCGTTGACAATACGGTCTGCACCAACCTCTTTGGGATTATCATATTTAATGAAAATGCCGTTTTTAACGCCAGGTCCTACAACCATCGGTTTAATGCCGAAATAGCGCTCACACATGTGGCACAAGGGAATCAGCACCGGAGGCACAACACTGGAAATAATGACGGAAGAAATCTTATCCATTTCCACATCACTATAAGCAAACATGCTGCGCAGCATAATACCAAATTCATCTGCAGTTTTAGAACGGTCTGTAGAAAAGCGCCAGTGTACCTTTAAAGTCTTATCCTCGAAAACACCGGCTACGATGTTTGTATTTCCTACATCCACAACAAGTAACATTCTAAGTTCCTCCTCGGAAATCTGCGTTCCGTTCGCAAAATACGGCATAAAAGCCTTTTTTATTTTACCACAAAGCGGAAATATTGCAAGAAGAAATTGTAGCTATTTAACGCTTACCGTTTTACGCGTACTCATTCCCCTTAGCCTTCGCCGGACGAATAGAAACATCACCGGCTACAACCTTTTCTTTGCTGCCGTCCTCGCGGCGTACAATCAGCAGGCCTTCTTCATCAATATCCTCGGCAGTACCGAAATAAGTCATATCAGGGGCAATAACCTTTACCTCCTGACCTAAGGTGCAGGAATAACGGCGCCATTCATCAAATACAGGGCCAAAGCCATCCTGTACCGCAGTTTCATACAGGTCCTCCATATTCTTGAGGATATCGCACAAAAGCTCTACTCTGGTAAAAGGCTCCGTTGCGGCATCAGCCACGGAAACAGCCAGATCGCGTACTTCTTCGGGATAATCCTCGGGAGAAGCGTTGGTGTTGATGCCAGTGCCGATAACAACATAATTGATATGACCGAATTCGGCATTCATTTCCGTCAGGATGCCTACAAGCTTGCGTCCCAGCAGAAGAACGTCGTTAGGCCATTTGATAGCGGCATGAACACCGGCAATCTTGTTGATAGACTTTACTACGGCAACAGCTGCCAAAAGCGTACATTTAGAAGCCTCCTGCGGCAGGAACGGCGGCTTCAGCACCACGGAAAACCAGATACCCTTCGCATAAGGGGAAATCCAGCCGCGGGATAAACGTCCTTTGCCTGCGCCCTGCTCCTCCGCTACTACCAGCAGACCGTTTTCGCAGCCTTCGTTGGCCAGTGCTTTAGCCAGGTTATTGCTGGAATCAACGCTGTCACGATAGCAGATATTGCGTCCCAGCCATTTGGTCTGCAGACGGGACAAAATTTCCTGCGGGAACAGACGGTCCGGCACCTCGCGCAGAATATAACCGCGCTTAGGCACAGATTCAATCTCGTAGCCCTCGTTCTTCAATGCCTGGATATGCTTCCAGATAGCAGTACGCGAAACCTCCAGCTCCTTGGAAATCTCTTCACCGGAAACCGGTGTCCCCTTACTGTTTCGCAGCAGCTCCAAAATACGTTTACGCATATATATCATCCTCTCCGATTCTCTTAATACTCTTCGTTATCAGTCTAAAGTCTGTCTATGCAGACATTCCGATATGCAAAGAGTAACACCAGGTTAACCAAAAGTCAAGTCTAAAGTGAACGATGCCTTCGATAAAAGTAAAAAACCGCCACACCTAAGTGCAGCGGCTCATAAATCAACCTTTATTTGATATACTGGTCCTCCAGCTTATCAAGCGTACCATCCATATCCTTTTCTTCCATAAAGAAGTTTACGTAGTTCAGCCAATCCTGATCACCTTTAGCCATCAAGATACCAAAGTGATTTTTCGTAAACGGATCATCTAGCAGAGGTGCTGCCAGACGGGCATCATCACGCACATAACGACGTGCTTCCATAGTTTCGGTAATCATAACATCAGCCTTGCCTTCGGCAATCAGCGCAGGAATTTCTGCATTTTGCGGATGTACCAAAAGTGTGCAATTAGGCAGATTGCTCAGAGCAAATTTTTCATTAGTGCCGCCGGGATTAACCATAACGCGAACGCTATTCTTATTCAAATCCGCTTCAGATGTGAATTTCTTTGCATCAGCCTTGCGACAAAGAATAGTCTTACCGAATGTCAGATAGCCATGAGACATATTCATTTTTTGTTCACGGGCAAAGGTTCTTGTAACACCGCACATAGCAATGTCAAACTTTCCGGCCATTGTATCAGCCTGCAGTGTTTTCCAGGTAGTCGGTACATATTGCACCTTAACACCCAAGGACTGTGCCAACAGCTCCGCTACCTCAACATCAAAGCCTTCATACTTGCCGGTTTCTTTATTAAGATAGCTCATAGGCTTATAATCGCCGGTACTGCCGACCAGCAAAATACCTCTAGCCTGAACATCTTCAATTTTTCCTGCCTCTGCGCTCGGAGTCAAAGCACCCATACCGCAAATTGTCGTTGCCAACAGCGCACCTACACATAATTTCTTTAAGTTTACCATACTACCATCCTTCTTTCTTATCTGCTATACAGCAGATATTTTGGATGTATTGTACAATATTTATCGCCAATTAGCTAGAATTTTATCACTTTTTTACAGAAATGAAATTAATTAAAGAAAAAGTGTTAAGCTGTTTACACAAGCAATCCTCTAATACCATTTGCTCTGCACACGCACCCAGGCACCTGCTCCGCCCTTGCTGCGCACCTGCAGCCACGTGCCTTCATCAACCGGCTGCAGCAAGGTCTTGTCAACCTCCAGCTTAGCAGTTGCTCCATTCACCGTCTGTACCTCAATAACGCAGGGGGTATTCGCCTTATCCATGCGTGATTCCACCAGCTTATAAACATCGCCCTCAAGCAGCTGATATTTAGTGCGGTTTTTATCCTCTACTATCTTAGTCTGCAGTACCTTCACCGCAGTAGGCGCCGCAAGCTCCAGCTTATCCGTCACATCCAGCTCCTCGCCTTTGGCAAAGCCTGCTGCCGGCTGAGCAGTCACAGAAGGCTGACTGTAAAAGCTGTCGCCCTCCTTCACACTGTAGCTTCTGTCCTTCAGTCCAAAAATATTCATACCGATTGCAAAGCCCGCCAGCAGGCAGAGCAATGCCGCAATTCTCATTACCAGCTTATTACTCATCATGCCCACCTCACATCAGCTTCGCATCCGAAAGCGCATTGTATTTCACAAAGCCCGGCTTGCCGTTGAATTCAACCTTTTTCCACTGGCCTACATAAGGAAAACGCAGCAGATTGGTAGAAAAATCAAGGTCATATTCCTTGTCATCAACCAAAACACGTCCCTTGGTTTCACCGCTACCTCTGTCCGCCTGCAACACAAGTACCTGCGTACCGGCAGGAATAATATGCCGCCTTCCGAAAAACTTGCGGAACTGCAGCTGCTGCTCCGTAACAGCATAGCGTTCATCCTTATCCTGACTGGAAACTGTATCAATATAATCCAGCTTAACACCGGCAGACAGATAATCAATAACCTTGCCATGCAGACCTGACGGGGCACTGTACATCGCAGCCTTATCCTGCAGCACAACGCACTGCAGTCTGCCTGTTTCCACCTTGGCATAATGCAGCTCGCTCGTAAGCTTCGCCGTATTATAATGCGGCGAGGTTTTATTGCTGCTCCAAGCATAGCCTGCCCCGGCAATAAAGCCTGTCAGCAGCGCCGCCACACACACAGCAGCAGTTTTTCTGTTTATACTCTGCAGTTTATCAAAAACCATAAGCACACACTCCCTTAGATATTATTGTCAGAAGCTCATACTATGCTTACATTTTCTCATACTTGCAGAGCTTTCGCAAGCAAAACAAAAAAGCCCAAGAGCCATGCTCTTAGACCTGAGATTTAAATGGTGCGGTAGAGAGGATTTGAACCTCCACGGGGTCTCCCCCACTAGCTCCTGAGGCTAGCGCGTCTGCCGTTCCGCCACTACCGCATACTGTATTCAGTTCGTTGCCGTCATAAGCAACATAGATATAATAACACAAACCATATACCTTGTCAACACTATTTCTAAATTTTTTTCAAAAAATATCTGCCAAACCATCTTCTTATAAACCACCCCAAAACACAAAACAAAAAAGGACTCATGCGTTAACATAAGTCCTCATTAATTCAATGTTGGTGCGGTCGGTGGGATTTGAACCCACACGGGATTTCTCCCACCACCCCCTCAAAGTGGCGTGTCTGCCGTTCCACCACGACCGCGTCTTTGGGATAAAGTTCATAAATAAAAATGGTGCGGTAGAGAGGATTTGAACCTCCACGGGGTCTCCCCCACTAGCTCCTGAGGCTAGCGCGTCTGCCGTTCCGCCACTACCGCATGCTTTATTCACTTCGTTGCTGTCATAAGCAACATAGATATAATAGCATACTCTGACGCGTTCGTCAAGTAACCTTGCGAAAAAAATTTATAAAATCTTCTTTTGCTATTATTTTATCTTATCCTTATAAAGCAGATAATATTTATCCCTATCCTGCATAACCTTAGCTACATATTCACGGGTATCAGGGTAAGGAATAGATTTTATATCATTGAAATTATAGTCCCAGCCGTTTTCCTGCATCCATTCATGCGTCTGTCCGCGCCCCGCATTATAGGCCACCATCAGCAGCACCAGGTTATGCTGAAATTCGTGCTCCAGCTCGCCTACGTACCAACAGCCCATGCGGATATTTTTTCTCGTCTGGTACAAATCACTGTCCTGATAATTCTCCAGGCCCATCTGCTCGGCAATCCAACGTCCTGTTTCCGGCATAATCTGCATCAGTCCTACAGCTCCGACTTTGGAAACAGCATCATGCTTGAAATTGCTTTCATTTTTGATAATGGCAGCAACCAGAAAAGGATCTACATTATTTTTCTTACTGTAGGTCACAATATCCTGCTGATGATCCCACATATAAACGAAACGCATCTGCACAGTATCGCTGCTCCAGACCTTCCAGCCGCCGAAGGCTATGACAAGCAGCACGCCAAGAAGCAGCAGCCATCTGTACAGCCTTCCGTGTGTCTTAGTCCGTCTGCTGCGGGCTTTGCGCTTACTCTTCACTGACGCCACCCAAAAGCAGCTCCAGCTGCGAACGCACAGCCTGCATGGTTTCCGCCTGACTGCCACTGTTATCCAATACTACATCGGCATATTTTCTCTTTTCTGCCAATGACATCTGCGCTTCAATACGCGCATTCACCTCGTCCGCAGTCATGCCGCTGCGCAGCATTGCTCTTTCAACCTGCTGCTGACGGCTGACGGATACCAGCCACACGCTGTCCACATTCTTGTGCCAGCCGCATTCAATCAGCAGAGGCACATCCAGCACCGCTGCCTTATATCCCTGTTTGCTGCTTGCAGCCAAAAAGCTTTCTGCCTGCTGCCAGACTATTTTATGGATAATCGCCTCCACTGCCTTCAGCGCTTCTTTGTCATGAAAAATGCGCTCGGCAACCTTGGCTCTGTCCAGCGTTCCTTCCTCGCTCAGATATTCCTTGCCCAATACGGCAATCACCTGCGCCAGGCCTTCGCTGCCTACAGCTACCGCCAGACGTGCTTCGGCATCCGCATCAAAAACAGGCAGTCCCAGGCTGCGCAGCTCTGCAGAAACTGTACTTTTACCGGAAGCAATACCTCCCGTCAAACCTATTGTTATCATTATTCTCCACTCCTACTTTTGGCAATGCTCACAATAAACCGTGCCTCTGCCGCCGACCTTGGTTGTCTGCAGCAGCGCACCGCATTTTTTACAGGGCTTGCCGCCTCGGCCGTATACCAACAGATGATTCTGGTTATCGCCCTTATTTCCTTCGCCATCCTTATAATCACGGAAGGTTGTGCCGCGATTTTTGATGCCCTGCGCGATTACCGCATTGACTGCCTCACACAAGCGCCCTACCTCAGCAGCACTCAGGCTGCAGGCTTTGCGCATAGGCAGAATGCCGGACAGAGCCAGACATTCATCGGCATAAATATTGCCAAGGCCGGCAATAATCTGCTGATCCAGAATAAAGCTTTTGATAGCCTTCTTGCTTTTTTGCGCCAACGGCAGCAGATATCCGGCAGTAAAGCCCTCGCTCAGCGGCTCCGGTCCCAGCGTTTCGTAGCCTTCAATATATGTATCGTTATCGGTTACCAGATACAGCGTACCGAAGGTACGGATATCCGTGAACCACATTGTTACGTCATCGGAAAGCGTGAACTTGATTTTAGCATAAGCCGGGGCAGGTGCGGCTGACGGCTGCGCCAACAGCGCGCCTGTCATGCGCAGATGCACTATCAGCTGCTGCTTCGGTGCTGTATGCAGCACCAGATATTTACCGCGTCGGCCCACGCTGCTGATAGTTTTGCCCACCAGTCCTTTGATAAAGGCATCAGGCTGAGGATATTTTATCAATCGCTCCAAATATATCTCTACTGCTAAAATTTTCTTTCCTTCTATATGAGGCGCAAGTGTTTTGCGCACCTGCTCCACCTCAGGCATTTCCGGCACAGGTCTTCCCCTCTTTCCGTAAAGTATCCGTTATTTTGTTTCCGCCCAGTCACGACCGCAATTAACGTCGGCCAGCAGCGGAATATCCAGTGACGCAGCACCTTCCATGGCTGTGCGCACAAGCTGCGCTACCTGCTCCTTCTCATCCTCAGTAACTTCCAGCACCAGCTCATCGTGTACCTGCAGCAAAATTCTGCTCTTGCACTGCGCCTTATCCAGCTCGCGCTGTACGGCAATCATTGCCTTCTTCATAATATCTGCGGCAGTTCCCTGAATCGGGGTGTTGATAGCGGTACGCTCCGCAAAGCTGCGCAGATTGAAATTACTGCTGCGGATTTCCGGCAGATAACGTCTGCGTCCCATCAGCGTGCTGACATAGCCTTGCTCACGTGCCTCGGCTACAATATCTTCCATATATTTTTTTACACCTGTATAGCGCTCAAAGTAGCTGGCGATATAGCCTGCTGCCTCCTTGCGGCCGACATCCAGCTGCTTGGCCAGCCCAAAGTCGCTGATACCGTAAACAATGCCGAAGTTAACAGCCTTCGCACGGCTGCGCATTTGAGGCGTTACTTCGTCAAGCGGCACACCGAAAACCTCGGCAGCGGTGCGCGCATGGATATCCTGACCATGACGGAAGGCCTCCAACAGCAGCTCATCCTGCGCAATGCAGGCCAGAATACGCAGCTCAACCTGCGAATAATCACAGCTCATCAGCAGGTCATAGCCTGCGCCCGGAACAAAAATACGGCGAATCTGTCTGCTCTCCTCCGTGCGTGCAGGAATGTTCTGCAGGTTAGGATCAGTGCTGGACAAACGGCCTGTTACCGTTACAGTCTGCTGGAAGTGCGTATGAATGCGTCCCGTTTTGGGATTAATCAACGGCTGCAGTCCTTCCAGATATGTGGATTGCAGCTTCGCCAGCTTGCGATGCTCCAGAATGGTAGCAATCAGCGGATGCTTGCCCTCCAGTGCTTCCAATACCTTGGCATCGGTAGAATAGCCTGTTTTCGTCTTTTTGATTACCGGCAGCTGCAAGCGTTCAAATAAAATCACGCCCAGCTGCTTGGGAGATTTCAGGTTAAATTCTTCGCCCGCCTGCTCCTGTGCCAATGCCTCCAGCTTGGCAATACGGTGCCCCATATCTTCGTTCAGCTGCAGCAAAAGCTCCTTGTCCGGCGTAATACCGGCAAACTCCATCTGCGCCAGCACCGGTGCCAAAGGCAGCTCAAATTCCTCGTACAGCTTAAGCTGCTGCTGCTCAGCCAACAGGCTGCGCAGCTTGGATGCGAGCTGCAGCAGATTTTCGCAAGGCGTTGCCAGTACTCCCGGCAGATTGCGGCGGCTCAAATCCTCCAGACTGTAGGAACTGTGGCCGGGGTCGGCAACATAGCCTGCCAGGGCAACATCATCAACTATTCCCTGCACCTTCACCTTGCGGCACAGGCAGCATTTATAAAGCTCCTTGCTGTCTATCGTTATCTTTTTGCTGCCTGCGTCTGACAGCCAGCTGTCGAATTTATCCCAACAGCCGCTTTGCGCGTCCAGCAGATAAATTTTATTATCAGCCAAAATTTCGGCACTGCTGAAATACAGCTCCGGCAGCTGTCCTGCTACCTGCGCATGCACGGTAACAGGCTGCTTTGCTTTTCCCAAGGCTGCAAAAAGCTCCTCTGCCAGCTGCGGCGTATTGACAGCAATCTGCTGCAGGCCTTCCTGCTCAACAGCTTCACCGAAAAGGTCAAAGCTGTCCTGCGCACCGCCAAGTACCACGGCAAAGCGCTCGTACATATTGCGGAACTCCAAATCCTGCATCAGGGTGCGTGCTTCCTCCTTAATCGGCTGCAGCTCATAAGTCTGCACAGCGGTATCAACAGGTGCTTCCGTGCAGATTGTTGCCAGCTGCTTCGACAGTAAGGCAGATTCCTTGTTGTCCGTCAGCTTCGTCTTTAACGATTTGCCGGAAACCTTTTCGATATTCTCCAGCACCGTTTCCACATTACCGTATTCCTTAATCAACTTCATCGCTGTTTTAGGACCTACGCCCGGAACGCCGGGAATATTATCCGAGGTATCGCCCATCAGGCCCTTCAGCTCAATCAGCTGCTTAGGCTGCAGGCCCTCGTAATTGGCGGCAAATTCTGCCTCATCAAAAACTTGAATATCGCTGATGCCGCGCTTGGTATAAAAAACCTTGGTGCGCTTATCAATAAGCTGCAACTCATCGCGGTCACCGGTAACAATGATAACATCAACCTCCGGCGGTGCCTGCACGGCAAAAGTACCGATAATATCATCGGCCTCATAATCATCCAGCTCCAGCGTGCGTATTCCCATGCATTCCAAAACCTTCATCGCCAAAGGAAACTGCTCGCTCAGTTCGCTCGGAGTAGGCTTACGCTGCGCCTTATATTCCGCATACAGCTTGCTGCGGAATGTTTTGCGCGATTTATCAAAGGCAACCGCCATATAACGAGGCTTCACCTCATCCAAAAGCTTCAGCAGCATATTGCACAGTCCGTACACTGCTCCCGTATGGATACCCTGACGCGTAGTCAGCGGCGGCAAAGCAAAAAACGCTCTATGTATTAAGCTGCTGCCATCTATTACTAAAAATTTATCTGCCATAACTGCTCCTCCTCTATGCCGCTCACATAGAATAAACATTAATGTAATTATTATATCATAGCGAGGCAAGAAAATATGTAACTAAAATGTAAGAAAGGCTAAACTTCGGCATAAACTGCCGCATTGATATACATACAATACAAAAGCGCAGAACTGTCTGCATGCCGAGTTCTGCGCTAAGCTACTGTCTAAAAATATATTTTTTCTACCGGATAATAGTCGTGCAGTATTTTCCTTAAAAGTGAAAAATCATCCGATTTAAACGTCACCAGAGAATACTTGGTTTTAATATAATCTATAAAATCCTGTAAATTATCACATTTAATATAATGCTCCTGAGAATTATCCCTGATATATTTGCCGATTACATCATTAATGAGCTTAATTGTTTCCGGAGCAACATCCGACTCCGGAACAAGGTATAATTGTGAAATAATATTATTAAAGCTATAAGCCATGGGCTTATGCCAACGGCTTTGCGACAGCATAAACAAACGGGCAAAGGCAATAAGATTACGCAAGCTTTGGTTGGCACGATGTATATTGCCTTCCGTTTCACCTTCCTTCTCAAATGCAGTCAGCTTCGGCGGCACTGCCATTTCCCAGCATTGGAGCAGTTTAAGGCCCCTTTTTTCGGGAAAAACCGGATAATAGGCAATTCTCTTTTCCAAATCGCACACCTTAAGCATAATTATATCATCCTTCAAAAAGCGATCGCTGCCATCAGCATTATAAACAAAACTCCATGGCGGCAGCTCCTCGTAAGACTCCACCTGAATACGAAACTTATTGTTCATTCCTATGGCTGCCGCCAGGCTCTCACAATAAGTTTTTTGAAAAGCAATGATTTCCCTAGTGCTTGCATCTTTGCACTTATACATTGCATCATCCCTTCCTTAAATAATAGATTATATACTTATCTTCTCCCCATGCCTTTTAAGGCTACTCTCCTTTCCCTGATTATAGAAGTTATCTATTTATACTACCCCTAGTATAAATTCATAATTCTCTTTATTCAGATTCTTTTCTTTATTCGCAAAATTTATCGCTATTTTTTACGGCTATTTGAGCTTCACATATCACAAATAGCCGTAATAAATTTTTCCGTTCTCAGAGCAGTTTTAAAAACCACTTTCTTTATACATAATGATACCATAATACAGCGTTTTTGTCTAGTATTTTTGAAAATTATGCAACTTTTTTTGGATTATATCTAATCGTTATTCATATGATTCTCAGGATGCCTTTTTAATGAGCATTTTTTATTCCTCGTCTGAGCATTTATTGATTCCGGCACATAGCAAAGTCAGGCCACCCAAAGTCCAAAATAACAATCCCATCTGAGTATTGAAATAAACATGGTCAGTCAATCCGCCAATAATAATGCCTACTGTTGCCAGCACATAACCTCGTCCCATAGCCTTCAGCCACAAGCTGCGTCCATGATATGCCAGCTTCCAGCCTGCAGGCAGAAAAATTCCGAACCAGATAACAAGAAAAATCAGCAGACCATGCGCACCCAGCTCCGCCCAGATATTCAAGAAGATATTGTGGCAGTGGTACATGATAACGTTCTTGTCCGCCAGATAGAAATTATATGTAGGATAAACAAAGCGATAGCCGTACCAGCCTACTCCCAAAGGAAATTCCTCGATAATCCACTTGGTGCTCTTCAAATAAGCCATGCGCAGAGCAATCGAGGTATCACCGCCATAACCGCCGCGAATAGATTCCAGACGCTGTAGCACCGCCTGACCGCCAAGCGCCAGAGCCGCTGCCCCGCCGCCAAGGACAGGAATAAAAGCCTTACGGCAGAACAGCACGCAGAACGCCAGCAGCATCACAGCGCAGGCTACCCAGTTGCCGCGTGAATATGTATAAAGCAGGCAGACTGCTGCCAAAAGTCCTGTAATAAGAAACGTCAGACGCCATTTTTTATACGCCTTCGTCTGATTGAAAAATGCTGTACTGTAAGCCACAACCAGCACCAGATAGCCTGCCAGGATATTGGGGTTAACCAGCGTAGAGAAAACACGCACCTTCAAATCAGGGAACTGCGCCGGGTCCACCCAGATGCCCTCGGCCGTAACGCCGAAAATCTTCTGCGCAATACCGATGGCGCTCACCAACAGCGATACACCTAAAAAAGCACTGATGAGCTGCAAAGGACGCGGCAAAGTGCCGAAGCGCTGCCACACAAGCGCAAGCCTTTGCTTGACGTCAGCATTTTTCCAGGCCTCACTTTGCGTCAGCGGCTCAGCCTCGCAGGCAGTCAGATGCGCCCTGTCCTGCTCACTGCTGCGGCCGTAACGCAATAGCACAAAAAACAGTGCCGCATACTGGCCTACAACATAGATAAGATTCCAGACGGACAAAAATCTGTCCAAGGAAAAATATACCGAACCAACCGATATCAGCAAAAGAAGACAAAACGCTCCCTGCTGCCACGGCTTCAGCACATTTTCCTGCTGCGGGAGTCCCTTAACATGCGCTACAATCACAGCACCGATAAAGGTCATCGCCACACAGAAGGAGGTAAATTCCTGTTCCAGTGGAATAACCGCCACAGTAAACAGCAGCATATACCATATTTTATTTTCGAGATAATTTGCCAGTTTTGTCATGATACACCCTAACAAAAGATTCTATTTTCTTAAACAAGCCATTAATATATCGTAGCGCAATATTTAATTGCGACGCAGATACGCCCCCTTCCGCCTCGCTACGCTCGGCACCTTCCCCGAGGGGCAGGCAAGAAGGTTAGCAAACAGCCTTAACGAGCAATTAATATATCGTGTAAGGAATAGCAATTTTAGCAAATGAGTGTCCGGAACCATATGCGGGCGCATCCAAGAAGCGAGTCCGCAGGACGATGCTGATTGGCTCATGCGCGCCATGCGATAGTGTCCCAAGAAGCAAGCTCAAAGAGCGCAGCTGATTGGTTTGACACGAACCGCTAAGCAAGGGTACGTAACTTTCTCTTACCGTCTGACAAATTTTACCGAAGCTTCGTCCTGGTTCCACACGAAATTTGCGTTGTGCCCTAAGGCACGGGAAAATTGCTTCTGACTGGAACGATATTTAATTGCGACGCAGATACTCGTTCCCGAAGTCAATAAACCTCAATATCGCCTTCAGTTCATTCTACATTTATCCGCCAGCAGCATCTTCTTAAACTCGCCCACCAGATACAGGCTGCCGCAAACACATACAACACCGTCAGTGCCTGCCCCGCGGATAGCAGCATCATACGCCGTAGCAAGATTAGCCTCCGCCACAGCATTGCTGCCAACCAGCTTCGCCAAATCCGCAGCCTCCGCAGCACGCGCACCCTCATCGGCACGCACGGTATAAACAACATCATCCTGATTAATCAGCGTTTTGATAACACCGCTCATATCCTTGTCCCCCATCATACCAAAGACAAACTGCACCTGCTTGCCGGGATAATATTTATCCAAAGCATTACGCAGAGCCTTGGCACCGTCAGGGTTATGCGCACCGTCCAGAATAATATCCGGGTTCTTGTGAATGCGCTCCAAACGTCCCGGCCAAACGGTATTGGCCACGCCCACATGCAGCGCCAGCTCGTTAATGCGGTCATCCTGCTTGCTCACCAGCTTGGCAGCCACAATAGCTACGCTCGTATTCTTAATCTGATGCTCGCCCGGCAGCTTGATTTCATAATCGGAATGATAAAAATCGCCTGCATGCAGCGTAAAGGCCTGGCCCTCCATCGAGCTTTTTACCTCCGTGCCGTGAAAAGCCTTGCCGTAAAGATAAACAGGCGCTTCCTTAAACATAGCCAGGCTTACAATAGGACCAAGAGCTTCATTGCCCTCGGCAGCGGTAACCAGAGGCACCTTCTCCTTGATAATGCCTGCCTTCTGCATAGCAATGCGCTCCAGCGTTTTGCCGCAGCGGTCGGTATGGTCCAGCGCAACATTGGTAATAACGCTGACCACCGGCGTAATTACGTTGGTGGAATCCCACAGGCCGCCCATGCCTACCTCAATAACGGCGTAATCAACCTTCTGCAGATAAAAATATAAAAACGCTGCAGCCGTCAAAATCTCAAACTGCGTCGGCTGCTCGCAGACGCCCTTTTTGACAACGCTGTCAGCAGCAACCTTTACCGCAGTAATTGCCATAGCAAAATCCTCGTCGCTGATATCCTTGCCGTTGAGGTTAATGCGTTCGTTGTACTTCACCAGATGCGGGGAAGTAAACTTGCCCACCTTCAGGTTTGCTGCCAGCAGAATACTCGTAATCATGCTGGTAACAGAGCCTTTACCGTTAGTGCCGGTTACATGCACTGTTTTAATCTTTTGCTCCGGGTTTCCCAGCTCACGCAAAAGTCCTTCAATACGCTCCATACCGAGCTTAATGCCAAATTTGCCCAGGCTGTCTAAATATGCCAGGCTTTCTGTATAATTCATTGTGCTTACGCCTCCATTAATAATTAACTAACAGTTTATTATAACATAGTTTTGCGCACTGCGTCTTGCGAAAAGCACAAAAATAGCCGCTGCGTCCCCAAGGACGAGCGACTATTTTGCTAAGCGAAATACTTATACATTATATATAGCAGCTTTTAGCTGCCAATGCAAGCCTACTGCTGTAAAGGGTCGTCCCCGTATTGGTTCGGCCCCTCCGTTCCCTTGAAGAACAGAAGATAAAGGCAGAAGAAAAGGTTAACCAGCGGCACAATCAAAAGCAGCATCCACCAGCCGCATTTATCCAAATCATGCAAGCGGCGCACGCCCATCATAATATTAGCTGCCAGCTGAAATATACCAAGCACAAAAGCGACAATCGAAAAGAGAAGATCCAGAGCGCCGAAAGTATCGGCTGCAGAGGACCAAATTCCCTGCACTACAAAAAGCACAATTGACAGGAAAAAGCTTCTGTAAATATATGACTTGCGGTTCAAGCGTCCCTCAGACGTAAAGAACAGCTCCTTGAAAACAGCTTTCTTATCCGCACTGCTGTCCTTAAACAGCAGGTCCAGGCCTTCGCCAAGATTCAAAAACTTCTTGCCTGCTCTCGGCGGTGTATTATAAGCGGCAGAACCGTTATCATCATTGCTGCCAAAACGTTCATCCGCAAACTTTTGCTGATTATCGGCAGCAAAATTATTATAGGTATTTGCCTGACCATCGGTATTATGATTTACCTGCGCAGCATCAGCCTTAGCTCCCGACTCAAAATTATCATGACTGTCGCAAATGCTTTTTTTATAGCTTGCATCGGCACCAGAAGCAGCACCGGCTGCACCAGCAGCTCCGGCAGCCGCGGCAATTCCGCCTGCTCCCTCCTGCGGCTTTTGCTCCTGCTCCAGCTTTTGTCCGCAATTCTCGCAAAATTTGGTACCTGGTTTAATTTCACTTCCGCAATTAGTACAGAATTTAGCCATTTTCATCGCCCCCTTTTTCTTTTATTGTAACCCAAGAAGCACTGCAATTCAAGAGAGTAAAAAGCGTACAGCGCCAAACTTTCACAGCTTGTTCGTTGTACACTTTCCTTTATATATGTTAAAATATTTTTATGGTGCTTCCATAACGGTAGGCGGTTGCCCTCTGACGCGATAAATTCAGTTTCACTGAAAATCCCGCAAGAGGGAGGTGTTACTGATGGATATACTCGAAGTTATTGCTTTGCTGAGCTTATGCATAGCTTGCATTAAATTAGGTATGGAAATCAACAAAACGCAAAAAAAAATAACCGCCCAGTCCTGAGAAAACTAACGGTTATTTTTTATAACTTATCTTTTTAGGGCAACCGTCTATCGGAAGCACCATTTCTATATTTATAATAGCACAGATACAAGCTTTTGGCAAGTTTAGGCAGGCCTACTTGCCAAAGCTGCGCAAATACTCCTTCAACAAAAAAATGAGCCTATTTCTGGGTACTGACAACAATTTCATGAGGATATTTTTGGCATTTATTACAATTTCATGAGCCTATTTTGAGGTACTCACTACATTTTCATGAGGACATTTTTATATCCGCCAACTCCATACCGTACACATGCAAAAAACCGTACAGCCCCAAAGCCTTGTGTGGCAAGGGGGTGTACGGTTTTGTACGGTTTGTACGGTTTTATCAGAGAGTCTTCAGGTATTCCAGGCGCTCGTTAATCGCAGCCTTTTTACCGTTCAGCTCTTCAGCCTTAGCCTTCTCTTTTTCGATAACAGCCTCAGGTGCTTTAGCCAGGAAGCCGGCGTTGCCCAGCTTACCTTCAACACGGCTCAGCTCCTTGTCGATAGCAGCCAGCTCTTTATTCAGGCGGGCATTTTCCTTCTCGACATCAATCAGGCCTGCCAGCGGCAGATAAACCTCAATGCCTGCTACAACTGCGGCCATAGCATTTTCCGGTTTAGCAGCATTGTCAGCCAGCACAGTCAGCTCGCTGATAGCGCCCATCAGGTGTATGTAGTCGGCGTTAGCCTCAATGCCGTCCTTCAGGTCGGCAGCAGCCAGCATGGTTGCCGGAACCTTCTTTCCGGGCGGTACGTTTACTTCTGCACGCATGTTACGGATAGCCTTAATGCTTTCCATAATTGCGCCCATCAGACGCTCAGCCTCGTCGTCCATCAGAGCTTCGTCAGCCTCAGGCCACTTGGAAATCATAATGCTTTCTGCTTCATGCGGCAGGCATTGGTAAATTTCCTCGGTGATGAACGGCATGTACGGATGCAGCAGTTGCATAGCGCTGGTCAGTACGGTTGCCAGAACATGCTGTGCGGTTGCACGCTCTTCGGCGTTTTCTTTATTATACAGACGCGGTTTAGCAAGCTCGATGTACCAGTCGCAAACCTCGCCCCAGATGAAGTCGTAAATCATGCGGCCTGCTTCGCCAAGCTCGAACTTCTCCAGCATTTCGGTAACGCTCTTAGCGGTGTGCTGCAGACGGGAAAGAATCCATTTATCTGCCAGAGTATACGGAGCCAGCTTAGCGTTGGCATCGTAGCCTTCCATGTTCATCAGAGCGAAACGGGAAGCGTTCCAGATCTTGTTGGCAAAGTTACGGGTTGCCTCAACGCGCTCCCAGTAGAAACGCATATCGTTGCCCGGGGTGTTGCCGGTAATCAGCATAAAGCGCAGGGTATCAGCGCCGTATTGGTCAATAACCTCCAGCGGGTCGATGCCGTTGCCAAGGGATTTGGACATCTTGCGGCCCTGGCTGTCACGAACCAGACCATGGATAAATACCTTGTCGAACGGAATCTCATGCATGAATTCCATACCCATAATCAGCATACGTGCAACCCAGAAGAAGATGATATCGTAACCGGTTACGAGTACGCTTGTCGGATAGAATTGCTTCAGCAGCGGAGTTTTATCCGGCCAGCCCATGGTAGAGAACGGCCACAGAGCGGAGCTGAACCAGGTGTCCAGTGCATCCTCGTCCTGATGGATATGTGCGCTGCCGCATTTCGGGCAGACAGTCAAATCGGTACGGCTGGCGCTCATTTCGCCGCAGTCATCGCAGTACCATACAGGAATGCGGTGGCCCCACCAAATCTGACGGGAAATACACCAGTCACGGATGTTATCCATCCAGCCGGTATAGGTTTTGGTGAAGCGTTCCGGTACGAACTGAGTACGACCGTCTTCAACGCAATCAACAGCAGCCTTAACCAAAGGCTCCATCTTAACGAACCATTGGGTGGAAACCTGAGATTCAACAGCATGGCCGCAGCGTTGGCAGTGACCAACAGCATGGGAATGCTCTTCAACCTTAACCAGATAACCGTCAGCCTTCAAATCGGCAACAATCGCCTTACGGCATTCCTCACGAGTCATGCCTTCGTACTTGCCTGCTTCTTTAGTCATAATGCCGTCCATGCCGATAACAACGATGCTCGGCAGGTTGTGGCGGATACCCATCTCATAGTCGTTAGGATCATGGGATGGAGTAATTTTTACAGCGCCGGTACCGAATTTGGTATCAACATAGCTGTCGGCGATAATAGGAATAATTCTGTCGGTAGTCGGCAGACGCAGGGTTTTGCCAACCAAATCGCCATAACGCGGGTCTTCCGGGTTAACTGCTACAGCAGTATCGCCGGGCAGAGTTTCCGGACGGGTGGTAGCAATCATCAGGCTGCGGCCTTCTTCTTCAACTACCGGGTAGTTGATGTACCAGAGATGGCCCGGGTCATCCTTATGCTCAACCTCAATATCGCTCAGTGCGGTGTTGCAGTTTACGCACCAGTTGGTGATACGGGTGCCTTTGTAAATCAGGCCCTTTTCAAACAGAGTGCAGAAAACCTCGCGAACAGCCTTGGAGCAGCCCTCATCCATAGTGAAGCGCTTACGCTCCCAGTCGCAGGAAACGCCCAGATGCTTCAGCTGGTTGATAATGCGGTCGCCGTATTGCTCCTTCCATTCCCAAACGCGTTTCAGGAACTCTTCGCGGCCCAGGTCGTAACGAGTCTTACCTTCCTCTTTTTTGATAACCTCTTCAACCTTGATCTGGGTTGCCAGGCCTGCATGGTCGTAGCCGGGCATCCACAGGGTGTTGTGGCCCATCATGCGGTGCCAGCGGATTAAAATATCCTGCAGAGTATTATCCAGCGCATGGCCCATATGCAGCTGACCGGTGATGTTCGGTGGGGGGATAACAATACTAAAGGCGTCCTTGCCCTCTTCTACTTCGGCATGAAAATAACGATGCTCTTCCCAGAATTTATACCATTTCTTCTCTACGGAAGCAGGATCATAAACCTTAGGGATATTATGCTCTTCACACATAAAAAAATTCCTCCTTAAAATAAACAAGCCCTGTCCTTTACGGACAGGGCGAATAATCGTGGTACCACCTATCTTCCTCATGCTTTTTGCACAAGGCACTCAATGCACGTAACGTGTGCGCACGTTTTTGCCTACTGCAATGTTCAGCAAAACAGCTCCCGAGCTACACTCACCTCACCGCCACACAGCTTGCACCAACCGCTGCTTCTCTTTAGTGGCTTTACGGAGATAAGCCTCTCGTTCCTTGCCTGTAGATATTTTGTTATACTCTATATCTTAGCAAGGAACAGGTGGGATTGTCAAGAGGAGAAATAAAGCAATTATTCTCACTCCCATGTTTTTTCAGCAAGTATATTGGCTATTTCTTCTGTTGAAGGCAATTCATCAATTCCCAGCAATTTGTTTAAATCAAACACTTTAACAAATCGCGCTCCACCATACGAAGTCTTTTTATATTCCGTCTGGAAAAATTGCTCAACAAAAAAGTATTTATGCGGACATCTAAGCAAATTGTAACCATACTTTTTACCATCCTCTATAGCTTCAAGTATCGTCTGCTTACGTTCATCTGTTATTTCACCCTGTTCAGCACGATACAGTAATACATTATCTGCAAATTCAGTTACAATAACAGCATTCACCTTACCTATAGCTCTTACTGCCTTATCCGTATATAAAGCTATATATGGATAGTTTTGCGGACTGTGTGCTAACGTATCATAATAAACATTTGCTTTTTTGTTAAATTGGAATGTAGTCCCAGCACCATACATCTTCATATAAGTACTTCTAGCCGAATCTTCTTTTTCAATTGCATTTTTCGTAGCAGGAAGTTCGACATTTTCGCTTTCAATTATATCTTTATCAGCAGAAAGGTTTTTATTTTCACTTTCAATTGCATTTTCTATAACGGAAAGAGTTTCACTATCACTTACAACATTACCTGCAAGAGCTTTTTGCAGCATCTGAAGATATTTTTCATCGCTAATACTCCAACAGCTAGGGTGATACAATGAAATAACATTGATTTGCTTATCTAATCGAATATAATTTTCTAACAGCCAGCGTACTCCATCTCCACAACACACTATTAATTCAGGAGAAATTAATTCTATCTCTTGGCTGATAAATTCAGCATACCGTTTTACATATTCCTCTAAAGTTTTCCATACGCAACCAACAAACCCTCCACGCTTATTCAAATTTATAACTGCGACAGAACGCAAAGCGGTATGGTCTTTATTTATCGTCTTAAAATCATCATTAAAAATAGCATTAGCCAGCATAGCAAGACGCTTAGAGAAAATCGTTTCCGGCACTTCACCATAAGCTACCCTGCGATGCCAAAACATAACAGTTTCAGCATTTTTAGTAGCCGCTTTATCATCATCGTGTTCACCATACCAATAAGCTTCTTTAGCAATAAACAAAATTCTTGGCGAACTTTTAGCAAAACTTTCTTCGTTAATTATCCCATCAGGTAAAAAAGCATAACCAGGTACATTTCCGGTAATATAGTCTGTATTAACTTCGCATTTATGTGCTAATTTCCACAGAGGCAATAATTCTTCAACACCAGAGCAAGCATTAATATGCTTCTTTTGAAATGGAAATTCAAAGTTGTTAGGGTTATTTGTGTCAGACATACCCTTAACCTCCAAAACTTATATTACGTCAATAATTCTCATTATCGCTGTCAGTGTCCTGTTTAAAATCTTCAGCATAATTATCAAAATGATAGCCATCTTCAAAAGTAGCTAAATCCGCACGATTATTAGTAATTTCTTTAGCTGCATTATAATCTGTCATCATTGATTCCACTTCGTTATAAGCTTTATAATACGCATCATTAACTAAGCTATAATCTTTTTGTTTTTTAGCTACACGCTTACTCTCATTATTATTTTCACCTAATATTCTATTAAATTCTAAAGTACGAGTTTCTTTATTATTAGGATTATAGCGATCTTTCTTCAAAGCAGACACAGCATAAGCATCTGTTTTGGCAATAGGACTAGAGCTAGGAAGCTCAGTTGCTCTAGTATTATCACAAATAGAAGAATTATCTTGCTCAGGCTTCATTTTCTTAGCAGAATCGAATGCAATCAACGCAACGAATATAATTGGCGCTAAAAAAAGAAAAATTAAACACGGACCTATTCCTGACATGAGCTATACCTCCAACAAGAATATTTTTAATTCATCTTAATTTGCATTATACTACACACGTTATGGCAAAAACGGCACAGCTACCCCAAGCTCTTTCTCCCTAGCCATCTCCCAAATCAAAGGCATATTATTACTTTCCCCTATAATATCCATTATCACTCCATGCTGACCACAAGTCATACATTTCTACATAATGTTCTTTGATAAATCCTTGTATTTTACGTACATCCAAATCATTTAACGTACCTTGCTTCATCAGTTCTGTATCGCCGTTACCTTTTACAATAAACTTTGCTGAACCCGCTTCTGAAAGTCTTTTATCACTAGCATGTACATGCATACATTCAATAATGCACTTATTTGTAAAATAAAGATAATATCCGCAAACTTTAAAATCAAAGTACTTTGGCATAATCCTTCTCCATATACTTCACATTAGCCTGATAAAGCTTGTTGACTTTATACGCTTCGATATCATCCATATTAGTTTCTACAAGCTCATGATTATAGAAATAAGCAGCATGATCAGGCTTATGCAAATTTATAACAGTTACACCCTCGCCCCTATCAATAAACGCATATCCTTGAACGATAACCTCAGCAGCATCTGCTAATTTTTGAACATCAGCCATAACGCACCTCCACTTTTTTTATCGGCGCTAAAAATTTCTTAGCATTAAAATATAAGTTATCCAGCATGGGAAGCAAATCAATATAGTCTTCAACCACACCTAACTTTTCGTGCAAACAATCAACAACAATGTATCCATATGGAGCATCCCATTCTTTAACTTTTAAATATTTCACTAACCTATCTGATGTTTTAAAACGAAAATCATAACCACCATAAGAAAAAGTCGTAAACCCATCTTTATTGCTCAAATAAGCTGTATCTTTGTTCTCCATATTTTCACCACCTCATAAATTGCTGATCAGCTCTACTCAAATTATATCACACGAATAACTTTTTGATAACTATTTACCACTTCAAAAAGCCGCCACGCTCACGCGCAGCGGCTCACAGCAGTTCACTTATCTCACCGCCACATATACTGCTTTTCATCGGCAGCTTGTTAAGATAAGCATTTCTTTCTTAGTAAATACCATAACACCATTGCAAAGTGCAACTCAATCAAAGGATTTTCTCACAACATATGTAGTTTTGCCATCAGGAATATCCGGATTCTGCTCGAAAATAGAGCATAGTACAGACGTTAATTTATCGGTAGCAGCCTCTGACTGCATATTGATGGTGTAAACCTGATGCTGATAAACTTCCTTACCTTTGGAATTTTTAAACTTTACCTTATTGTTATGCTTGGGTCCAAGGGCATACAGATAAATAGCATGATATTTTTCATCAGGATTATTTATCTTGGAATCATTGACGAATTTACCATTGTAAGACGGATGGAATTCAAGCGTCGATGCAAAATCATCAATGTACTTAAGCATTTCCGGCGTAATTTTAGGTGTTTTCGTCACATCCTTAATGTAACTGGGATATCTGTAATATTTTCCATCCTGAGGTTTTGCTACAACATTCTCCACCTTCTTATCGGGCTCAGGCGCAGGCTTTTTGTCCTTGGCATCATCACCGCAGCCTGCTGCCAAAAGCAGTGCTGCAACCAAGCCCGCCGCAGCCACATACTTAAATTGCTTTTTCATAATCTTCGCCTCCTTTTTTCATCTGCTTAAGCTTTTGCTTTTCTCTACGCTTATTATATGCTATGGAACTAAAAAGCGCCCCACCCCAAAAGCCGTTTTAGGGTAGGACGCTTAAAATTTTTATTGATTTATGCTAAAACAGGTCAATCAAATCTTTTTTTCACAACATATGTAGTTTGACCGTCAGGAATATCCGGATTCTGTTCGAAAATAGAGCATCTTACAGACTTTAATTTATCGGTAGCGGCATCTATCGTCATATTGATGCTGTAAACCTCCTGCTGATAAACTTCCTTACCTTTGGAATTTTTAAACTTTATCTTATTGTTATGATTGGGCCCAAGGGCAGACATATTGATATAGTGAGTTGTTTCTTCCGGATTCTTTATCAGGGAGGTATTGGTGAATTTGCCCTTGGAATCCGGGTGGAATTTAAGCGTCGAAGCAAAATCATCAATGTACTTAACTATTTCCGGTGTCATCTTCGGTGTTTTGGTCACATCATTAATGTAATCGGGATATCTGTAATATTTTCCGTCCTGAGGTTTTACTACAACATTCTCCACCCTCTTCTCCGGCTCAGGCGCAGGCTTCTTGTCCTTGGCATCATCTACGCAGCCCGCCGACAAAAACAGCGCAGCAATCAAACCTGCCGCAGCCAAATACTTAAAATGCTTTTTCATAATGTACGCCCCCTTTTTTACATCTGCTTAAGCTTTTTGCTTTTCTCTACGCTTATTATATGCCCGGTAACGAAAAAGCGCCCTACCCCAAAACATGTTTTAGGGTAGGACGCTTAAAATTTTTCGTTTTTTGAGCTAAAAAAGTTATTTTTCAGTGGAAATTACTTCTTCAGGCAAAAGCTCAGGCAGTTTTGCCCTTCAGCTTAAGCACTGCTGCCAGCAACAGACTTACTACAAAGCAAGCGCTGAAGAAGTACAGGGTAAAGCTGTAGCTGTGTGTGCGCTCGTAAATTACGGATAAAAGCAGCGGTCCTGCAATACCTGCCAGGCCCCACGCTGTTAAAATACGTCCGTGAATTGCGCTCAGCTGCTTGGTGCCGAACAAATCGCTCAGATATGCCGGCATGCAGGAAAAGCCGCCGCCGTAGCAGGTGATGATGATAAACACCAGCAGTTGGAACATAAAGCTTTCATTTACGCCACCCAAAAGGTAGAAGGCCACAATCTCAATCACGAAAAATGCCAGATAGGTATTTGCGCGACCAATGTAGTCGGAAATAGTGGACCACACAATACGACCACCGCCATTCAGCAAGCCGATGATGCCAACCATAGACGCCGCCGCAATCGGAGACATACCGATAACCTCCTGTGCCATAGGCGAAGCCACAGCCAAAAGACCGATACCGCAGGTGATGTTCGTAAAGAAAATCCACCACAAAGCATAAAACTGCCAGGTGTGCATAGCCTCCTTCACGGAGTACTGCACATGCTCAGGCATCTTTGCCTTAAACTGTCCTTTGCCTGCTGCAGTTTCCTGCTTAGGCGGCTCCAGATAAAGCGCGGAAGCAGTCATCACTACTGCGTAGATGCAGGCCAGAATCACAAAGTTTTCTACCAGGCCGTATTCAGCAATCAAAATCTGCATCAACGGACCTGCAACGAGGCTGGCAAAGCCAAAGCCCATAATCGCCAAGCCGGTTGCAAGACCGCGATTATTGGGGAACCACTTCACCAGTGTAGACACCGGCGTAATATAGCCTGTTCCCAGACCGATACCGCCGATAACGCCGTAAAAAAGATATAACAGCAGCAGGCTGTGCTGCGTCAGTGCATAGGCCGTACCCAGCAGACCGCTTACGAAAAAGCACATGGATATCAGACCGCTGCGGCGAGGTCCGTATTTTTCAACATACGTTCCCAAAAAGCCTGCTGAAGTTCCCAAGAACAAAATCGCCAGCGAAAAGGTCCAGGTAACCTCCTTCAGCGAAAAACCCATAGCCTGCATAATAGGCTTCGTCAGTACACTCCATGCGTATACGCTGCCAATGCTGATGTGAATGCCGATGGCTGCCAGCACGATCAGCCATCTGTTTTTTGTCTGTTGCATCATGAATACCTCTCTTTATAAGTATTACCTAGTCACCCGGGTTTTCTCTTTTGCTCCTTATAAAGAAAAAACGTCTGGGCGATTTTGCCCAGACGGTCGGCGCATACATTCATCTGCCTCCACGTGGTCAATTCCACTTATCCGTCAGGAAGCAGACTGCATTAGGTTATGACTCTATTATACACAAAATTCCGTAATTGTCAACATATAGTGTTTTGTTAATATTTTGTTACTATATAGTGTAGGAAAAAGAGTACCTTCCCCAAGGGGCACAACCCTCAGTCATCGCCTACGGCGATGCCAGCTCCCTTGCAGGGAGCATATAGAAAATTAGAGTTTCAATATATCATTATATCTTCTCTGAAAGGGAATGTGGCTGCGAGCTTTGCGAGCAGACGGAAGGGTTGCGATATATCAATTGCGATGCACATAACCCCCTTCCGCCTCACTTCGTTCGGCACCTTCCCCTATGGGGCAGGCAAGAAGGTTAAGCTAAAGCTCACACAAACACAAAAAGAGCCGAGCGAACGCGCGGCCCTTCAATACTCATCATACTAAAATTATTTCTTACGAAGATTTACAGTTGTCGTATGCTTGCAATGCGGGCAGCAAGCCTTACCACCGCCGGCATCACAGCCAATGCAGCCACCGGTTTTATGTGCCTTGATGACCTGCTTGGATGCCAAATACACACAACCAACAATAATCAGACCAATAATCCAGGTTGCCATACGAAACACCTCTTTTATTTTGCATCAATGCTCATAACCGTCTCTTTGTTATATTTCTTAGCCGGACGGAAGAGCAGATACAGAAACGCAATCAGGAAAACGACAGCCACGCCAGTACCGAAGCTGAACGCTTCACCACCGACAAGCACTCTGCCGAACTGGTAGACCATCAGGCAGATGCTGTAAGCATACAGGTTTTGGAAGAGGATAGTTGCCCAGGTCCACTTCTTGCTGTTCATCTCCTGGCTCATAGTGGAAATCGCTGCCAGGCAGGGAGAATCCAGCAGATTGAACACCAGGAAGGAGAACGCTGCAACAGTACTCGGGAAGAACGCCATAACAGCAGTCCACAAATCAGGCTCATCCTCGGCAGCCTCAGCCAGACCGGAAAGAATAGCCATCGTGCTGACGATAGACTCCTTAGCCACAAAGCCGGAGAAGGCAGCAGCCACAGCCTGCCAGCTGTCAAAGCCCAGAGGAGCGAATATAGGAGCAAGACCGTTACCGATGTAAGCAACAAAGCTCTTTTCAGTATCAACCATAGCAACAGAGCCTTCATCAATACCAAAGCTTGCCAGGAACCACATAACAACGCAGCACAGGAAAATAATAGTACCGGCTTTTTTCAGGAAGCCAGCAACACGCTCCCAGGTATGCAGCAACACGTTCTTAGCAGCAGGCAGATGGTATGGCGGCAGCTCCATAACGAACGGAGCAGGATCACCGGCAAACAGCTCAGTCTTTTTCAGAATGATGCAGGCAGTAATAACAGCAAAGAAGCCTACGAAGTACATAATCGGTGCCATGTACCAGTCACCGCCCATAATAGCGCCGGAAAGCAAAGCAATAACAGGCAGCTTAGCACCACAGGGAACAAAAGTTGTAGTCATGATAGTCAGACGGCGGTCGGTTTCGTTTTCAATAGTACGGGAAGCCATAATACCCGGTACGCCGCAACCTGCGGAAATCAGCAGAGGAATGAAGCTCTTGCCGCTCATCCCGAACTGACGGAAGAAACGGTCCATAATGAAGGCTACACGCGCCATATAACCGCAGTCCTCCAAAAAGCTCAACAGCAGGAAAACAATCGCCATCTGCGGAGCAAAGCCAATCGGTGCGCCAATGCCGCCGATAATACCGTCAACAACAAGAGATACCAGCCAATCCTCACATTCGGCAGCCTCCATGTGCTCCTGCACCCAAGGCTGAATCCATTCGCCGAACAGTGTATCATTAGTAAAGTCGGTTACAACCGTACCGATAGTTTCTACAGCGATATAGTAAACCAGGAACATGATAATCGCGAAAATCGGCAAAGCCAGGAAACGATTCGTTACAATGCTGTCGATTTTATCGGAAATCGTCAGACCGGTATGGCCTTTGACAACAGCATTGCTCATCAGCTCGCCAATGTAGTTATAACGCTCGTTGGTAATAATGCTTTCGGCATCATCATCAAGTGCTTCCTCGCAGGCTGCAACGATTTCTTCAATCTTAGCCTGCTCTCCTTCGCTCAGGCCCAAAGCTTCAGCAATCTTCTTATCACGCTCAAACAGCTTGACCAGCAGCCAACGCTCGCTAATACCGTGAACCTTGTTGCCGGCTTCGCGGGCAATCGCAGTCAGAGCATCCTCAACCTCGCTGCAGAAGCGCATATATTTCGGTGCAGCACCGCCGACAGCTTTAATTGCTTTTTCGGCAGCCTCACCGGTACCTTCACCCTGCAGTGCGGAGGTTTCCACAATCTCGCAGCCAAGCTCGGCAGCCAGCTTAGCGGTATCAATCTTATCGCCGTTCTTGCGGACGATATCAATCATGTTCAAAGCAATAGTTACAGGATAACCCATCTCCATAACCTGGGTAGTCAGGTACAGGTTACGTTCGATGTTAGAGCCGTCAACCAGATTCAGCACACCATCAACATCATTTTGCAGCAGATAGTTACGAGAAACAACCTCCTCCAAAGTGTACGGGGACAAGGAGTAAATACCGGGCAGGTCGGTAATAATTACATCATCATGACCTTTAAGGCCGCCTTCTTTTTTCTCTACAGTTACGCCGGGCCAGTTACCAACATATTGGTTGGAACCTGTCAAATCATTAAACATTGTTGTTTTGCCGCAGTTAGGGTTACCAATCAGGGCAATCTTGATCTGTTTCATCTTTTCCCTCCAAATTATTCTACAACGATGTGTTCAGCCTCGCCATTACGCAAAGTCAGCTCATAGCCACGTACTGTTACCTCCACCGGATCACCCAGCGGTGCAACCTTACGTACGAATACGCTCACACCTTTAGTCACGCCCATATCCATAATACGTCTTTTTACCGCACCCTCGCCAACGAGCTTAGCAACGGTAACTGTTTCACCAACAGGAACTTCTTTTAATGTTTTCATAACACCCTCCACTTGCATCAGATAAATATTTTGGCTGCCATCTGCTTGCTCAGGGCAATGCGGGCATCCTTCACATTGACAATAAGATTACCGTCAATTTCAGAAATAACAGTTACATCTGAGCCTTCTACAAAGCCCAGGTTAGCCAGAAAGCGTTTGATTTCATCCTTGCCGTGAACAGCGCTAATCTTGTTAGTCTCGCCACGACGGGCCATTAATAAAGGCATCATAATTCCCTCCAAAAAAATTGTTAGCAGATGCTGACTTGACACGATTTCAATAGTAGTTAGGCACTCCTAACTACTATTGAAAGTTTACGTCAGCTATAAATTTTTGTCAAGCATTTTTTGTAAAATCCTACGCTAATTTACAAAATTGGTTAGCTTACGCTGTCATGTTTACAAAAAAAACATCGGCTGACTTTATAGTCAGCCGATGTAAAGCAAATCAGCATATTAGCTATAGCTTTTTATTATATCTTTTTGTAGAGAATACGGATAGAATTCAGCACGCACAGCAGCGATACACCGGTATCCGCAAAGACTGCCGCCCACATAGAAGCATAGCCCATAAGGCCTGCAATCATAATGATAACCTTAACAGTCAGAGCGAAAATTACGTTCTGCCAGGCAATCGCACCTGTTGCACGCGCGATAGCAATCGCTTGCGGAATAGCCTTCACTTCGGAATTCATGAAGACAACGTCGGCAGCCTCAATCGCTGCATCTGCACCGCTGCCCATAGCAGCGCCGGCATCCGCACCGGCTAATACAGGCGCATCGTTAATGCCGTCACCAACGAACATAACCGGGCCGTACTTGTTGCGCAGCATATTAAGCTCGCTAAGCTTATCCTGCGGCAGCAGCTGAGCGCGTACCTCGTCAATACCTGCTTCCTTAGCCACAGCCTGCGCTTCCTTCTGCGCATCGCCGGTGAGCATAGCAGTTACCAGGCCTTGTGCCTTCAGCGAAGCAATTGCTTCCTTGGCATCTTCCTTCAGAGTATCGTTAATCAGCAGCTGGCCCATATATAAGCCATTGTCGGCCACAAGCACCTCACTGCCGCTTTCGGTAGGAGTATAGCCGCCGTATTCAACTTTAAAGCGTTGCAGCAGCTTGGTATTGCCGCACAGAACCTTGCGTGCGCCAAAGTACGCAACCAGGCCTTCACCGGCAATTTCTTCAAATTTATCGGGGCGTACAAGCTCAAGCTTTTCAGCCTTAGCAGCCTCTACAATGCTTACGGCAATCGGGTGGGTAGAAACAAGCTCTGCACTTGCACACAGGCGCAGCAGCTCGTCAGCTTTCATGCCTTCGGCAGCATTAACCTTCTGCAGCACGAAGTTACCCTTGGTAACGGTACCGGTTTTATCCATAACTACGGCAGCAATGTTTTTCAAAGCCTCCATAGCAACGCCGCCCTTAAAGAGAATGCCGTACTTGGAGCCGGCGCCGATGCCGGAGAAGAAAGCCAGCGGCACGCTCAGCACCAGTGCGCAGGGGCAGCTGATAACAAGGAAGGTCAGCGCGGTGTAAATCCATTTATTCCAGTCGCCAGTAATCAGGGACGGAATCACAGCAGTCAGTACTGCGGCAGCAACAACAAACGGAGTATAGATACGTGCGAAGCGGGTAATGAAGCGGTCGATAGTCGGCTTGCTGGCAGCAGCGTTCTCTACGCTGTCCAGAATGCGGGTTACCATGGACTCTTCCAGAACCTTTTCTACACGGATTTTCAGCATACCGGAGGTGTTCACGCAACCGGAAACAACCTCATCGCCATATTTGCGTTTTACAGGCACAGGCTCGCCGGTTACAGGAGAGGTATCTACCAGACTTTCGCCGTCGATAACAACGCCATCCAGAGGAATACGGTCGCCTACGCGCACCAGCAGGATATCGCCTACGTGTGCGTCAGCGGCAGGAATAACCTTCACATCTTCGCCTACCAGCAGGTTGACAACCTCAGGACGCAGGTCAACAGCGTCCATAATCTGGCCACGGCTCTTTTCCACCGCACGCTGCTCAAAGTATTCGCCCACACGATAGAAGAACATAACGCCTACAGCCTCTTCCCAAGCCTGAATAGCAAACGCACCCAATGTTGCAACGGTCATGAGGAAGTTTTCGTCAAATACATTACCCTTCGCAATATTCTTCAAAGCAGTCAGCACAATGCGTCCGCCAAGCAGAATATAGGCAAAAATCAGGAAGTACATATGATATGCTTCCGGCACCAAGCCCAGCCATTCGGTGATGATGAATACTGCACCGCCAAGTACAATTTCTATAATCGTCTGCTTTTCGCTCAGCTCGGAGAAGATACCGCCGGATTTTTTGCGTTCCTCCAGCTCAGGAGCCAGAGAAGGCTTGCTTTCAGCCTCCAGCAGTACAACGCCCTCTTCTACCTTATCGGTTACAGCCTGCATTTTCTCCAGCAGACCATTGTAATTCTTAGCACTTACGCGCAGCTTTTTCGTAGTAAAGGTCAGGGTAGCTTCATCAATCTCAGGCATAGCGTTCAGCGCACGTTCAATCTTGGCACCGCAGTTAGCGCAGTCCAGATTCTGCACCAGATAAACTCTGCTCTTGCCGCCTAATTGCGGACGGCGGTCACGCGGTACTACCACAACGTCGGACTCAATAGATGTGCAGATTTTTTGAATTTCCGGCAGCAAAGCCTCATGGTCAGCAGCGCTGAGGCGCAGCTGCTTGGTAGCAAAGCTTACGTTGGCATAGGTTACGCCCGGCAGCTCTTTGATTTTATATTCCATTTTGGCAGCGCAGTTGGCACAGCCAAGGTTTTGCAGAATATATACACGCTTAATTTTATCGGCATCCGGCATACGGCAGGTGCAATTAGCCAGGCTTTCGCCGCATACATCGCAGTACTCCTCATGCGGATGGCAGATTTCGCAATTACAGTCAGCAGGATGACCGGGAACGTGATGTCCGTGTGCATGAGCATGTTTATGCTCGTGGCCGTGGTCGTGTCCGCAGCCACACTCGTCACCGTGTGCGTGAGCATGTTCATGCTCGTGGCCGTGGTCGTGTCCGCAGCCACATTCGTCACCGTGCGCATGAGTATGTTCGTGCTCATAGTCGTGGTCATGTCCGCAGCCGCATTCGTCGCCGTGCGCATGTGCGTGAGCGTGTTCTTCATCTTCATGCTTATGATCATTACCACAGCAGCAATCATCGCCATGCTCATGGGAATGCTCTTCATGGTCATGGTCATGATCGTGGTCGTGTCCGCAACCACAAGCATCGCCATGAGTATGCTTAGGCACATGTCCCATAGTTTTATGATCATGATCCTTACCGCAGTGACCGCAGGTGCAGCCTTCCGGATGCTTGCTGTAATCCTCTACACTATTGATATGGCCGTCAATATGACGAAATGCTCTTACATCGCCGGCACCGTTACGGATATCTTCCAAATCTTTCTTCATTGTATCTACCACCTTTCTTTTCAGGTTGTCTCACTCTTCATATGAGTATCTATTCATATGAAATATAAAAAATAATAGGAAAGGTGATAACACCTTTCAGTAAATTCTTTGATACCTATATTATAACACAAATAACGTATGAGTCAATACTCACTCATGAAATTAGTGATAAAAATTCCTAAGAAAAAATGGGTACAGCACATTCGCCGTACCCACTATAAAAATTGATGGAGAAAATTACTTTAAGATAAGCTCTATGCTTGCGCATATTGCTTTAGGACTGCCTTAATCAAACAGGTGGCAGGCAACCCAATGGCCGTGCTCAACCTCTTTCAGCTCAGGCTTAACCTGTACGCAATGCTCGGTGCAGTGCTCGCAACGGCTGGCAAAGGGACATCCCGGCGGCAGGTCCAGCGGACTTGGGATTTCGCCTTCCAACGGCTCAATCTTTTCTCCCGGCTTGAAGTCTACCTTAAATACAGCACCCATAAGTGCCTTGGTGTACGGATGCTTGCACTGTTCTGCAATACGGCCGTGCTCCAGCCATTCTACAACGTTACCCAAGTACATTACCGCAACCTGATGGCACATCAGGTCTACCAGACCGAGGTCATGGGCAATGAACAGATAGGTAATATTTTTTTCTTTTTGAATGCGGCACAGCAGCTCGCAGATTTTTTCCTGTACAGAAACGTCCAGCGCACTGGTCGCTTCGTCGCAGACAATAATCTTCGGTTCCAGTGCCAGAGCGCGGGCAATGCCCAGACGCTGACGCTGACCGCCGGACATGCTGTGCGGATAGCGGTCCTTGAATTCAGCAGGCAGCTCAACCATTTCCAGCAGCTCTGCTGCTTTAGCGTCTACCTCGCTGTTTTTAATCAGGCCGAAGTTTTTCAAAGGCTCGGTGAGGATATCCTTAACAAGCATCTTCGGATTGAAGGCAGCAGTAGGATCCTGGAACACCATTTGGATGTTCTTTCTGTCCTGACGCAGCTGTTCACCGCTAGATTTCATCAAATCGTGGCCTTCGAAAATAGCTTCACCGCTGGTAGCAGGGTGAATACGCAGCAGAGTACGCACCAGTGTACTCTTACCGCAGCCGGATTCACCGATGATGCCCAGGGTACGGCCTTCGTATGCACGCAGGTTGATGTCATTGCAGGCAGTCAGAAACTTGCCGCCGTCAACTGCGAATTTTTTGGTAAGGTGGTTAATCTCCAGTACCAGTTTAGTACGTTCATAGGCCGGTCTTTCATTATTGCTCATAATATGTCTTACCTCCTATGACCGGAACTGCCCTCAGCAGCTGTTTTGTATAATCATCCTGCGGATTAGCAATAACGTCCTCACGCTTGCCATATTCCACAACATGACCGCCCTTCATAACCATCAGCTTGTTGGATACGTAGGAAGCAACGCCCAGGTTATGCGTAACCATAATAACGGCCACGCCGCATTCGTCACGAATATCAACAATCTGACGGATAATCTGTGCCTGAGTAGTTACGTCCAAAGCACTGGTAGGTTCATCGGCCAGGAGGATTTTCGGGCTGAAAATCATAGCCATAGCAATACCTACACGCTGACGCATACCACCTGACAGCTCAAACGGATAGCTGTTCATGATATTTTCCGGGTTCGGCAGGCGCACGTTAGTCAGCATATCGCAGCACATCTTGTAAGCCTGGTCCTTGGACTTATCCGGCTGATGCGCCTGAACATAGTCAATGAACTGTTGGCCGATGCGGCGGATAGGATTAATCATGTTGCCACTGTCCTGGAAAATCATGGACATCTCACTGCCATACATTTTGCGCCACTCTTCAGGAGTATTTTGCAATACATCCTTGCCGTCAAAGGTGATGCTGCCGCGGCTAACACGGCCGGCACCGGGCAGGCAGCCCATAATAGCGCGGATAACGGTGGTTTTGCCACTGCCGGACTCGCCAACGATGGACATAATCTCGCCCTTATCCAATTCTAAGCTGGCACCGGTTACGGTGAGCTTGTCACCGTAGCTGATGTCTAAATCTTTTACTTCAAGAAGCATTGAACAATTACCTCTTTATTAATTATTGTTTCGGGCAAACGTCTTTAGTCAGCCAATAGTAGTCAGCCGGGAAGATATTAGCGTTAGCCAAGCCTGCTTTAGATACCATGTTGGTCTTCGGATAGCCAAAGAACAGAGCAGCGCCGTCATCCAGCAGGATTTGCTGCATTTGAATCATATATTCACGACGTTTAGCCGGATCGAATTCTACAGACAGCTTATCAGACAGTGCGTCGTATTGCGGATTGCTGTAGCCGGTGGAGTTTTGCGGTTGGCTGCCGTTGATGTTGGTCTTCCAGTACCAGTTCAGGTAAACTTCCGGGTCACCGGTGTTAGCAGTCAGGATGTTGGAAATAATCAAGTCAAATTCACCATTGCGGCGCATCGGGTCAAGTACGTTATAGTCAACGTTCTTCATGTTAACCTTAATACCGATTTTCTTAGCATCAGCTTGGGTAGCTTCTGCATACAGAGGCAGCTCGGCACGGCCGCTGTAGAATACGAAGTCGATTTCCAGGTTCTTGCCGTTTTTATCAACATAGCCGTCGCCGTTGGTATCTTTCCAACCTGCTTCAGCCAGCAGCTTCTTAGCATTTTCCGGATTGTAAGCATTCGGATCCTTCAGTTGGTCAAAGCCATAGTCCAAGGAAGGCGGAACAGGTGCTTTGCCGGGGATAAAGGTATCTTTCAGCAGAACCTTGTTGTAGGTTTCGCGGTCCAGGCACTGAATCAGAGCAGCACGAACCTTAGGATCATGCAACGGTTTGCCTTCGTTCATATTGATTTGAGCCAATACGGTACGCAGAGAAGCAATTTCGGAAATGTTATATTTAGCTTTATCTTTGAAGAGCTGCAGGTCACCGGAAGCGATGTTGATAGCGAAGTCGATTTCACCTTTTTGCAGTGCCATAGCACGGGTGTTAGGATCGTCGATAGTCGAGATTTCAGCATTTTTGAACGGAACCTTGCCATTCCAGTATTTTTCGTTAGCAACCATTACTGCTTTAGCCTTGCTGTAGGATTTTACAGCATAAGGACCGGTGCAGATAGGACCTTCTTTTTTGATATCACGGTTGGTTACTTTAGTATCAATCATGATGAACAGAGGGTCAGCCAGCATGCCCGGCAGAGTCGGTACAGGTTTTTTGGTTTTGATGATCAGGTTTTGGCCATCAGCTTTGATTTCAGCATATTGGAAGATGGACTGAGCACGGGTGTTCAGTTTAAAGGATCTTTCAATAGACTCTTTAGCAATTTCAGCAGTCAGCTTATCGCCATTGGAGAAGCAAACCTTATCGTTAATGTGGAAGGTCCAGGTCAGTTTATCGTCGGAAATAGACCATTTATCAGCCAGCCACGGTACAGCATTCATTTTTTCGTCGAATTTAACCAGGCATTCGCCCAGGCCGTAACGCATTACAACCCAGCTGAAGAAGTTATCGGCAGGATCCAAGTTATCAGCAAAGTTGGTTACACCGAATTTTACTACTTCGTTGGATACAGCTGCTTTTTTATCGCCACCGCCGCAGCCTGCTGCTGCAAATGCCATTAAGCCGATCATAGCCGCTGCTGCGGTAAATTTTAAGGATTTTTTCATTATACATCTCTCCATTTCTTATACTCAAGTTAAACAAAAAACGTAAAACATATCTGAAAATCAAAGCTTCACCAAGCAAACTTTAATCTTCAACATCACCACGCGGGTCAAGTACATCACGCAGATTATCGCCCCACAGGTTGAAAACTACTACGGTAACAAAAATTGCCAGACCGGGGAAGAACATCAGCCACGGAGCAGTCTGCAGCTGCTGACGGCCTTCGTTCAGCATCAGGCCCCATTCAGGAGCAGGCGGCTGGCTGCCAAAGCCCAGGAAGGATAAACCTGCAAGCTCCATCATCAGAGCACCGATATCTGCTGCTGCGGTAATAACCATCATCGGCAGAATATTAGGCAGGATGTGCACCCAAAGGATATGGCCGGGAGTACCACCATTGACGATGGCTGCTTCTACGAAGTCACGACGTTTTACCTTTAAAACCATACTGCGGGATAAACGCGCGTATTTGGTCCAGCTGACAATCGTCAGCGCAAACACTGCATTAACCAGGCTGCCGCCCATAATACCGGCGATTGCAATTGCCAGAATCATACCGGGGAAGGAAATCATCATATCGGAGATACGCATGATAACCATATCAACCTTACCGCCGAAGTAACCGGAAACAACGCCCATCGTAGTACCTACAACAAATACGCTGGCTACGAGAACCAATACGCCGGTCAGAGAAGCTCGTGCGCCGTACAGCACACGGCTGAAGCAGTCACGACCTAACTTATCTGTACCAAAAAGATGTTGTGCACCGGGTTCCAAAAAGGCATCTTTCATAGCAGCATGAGTCGGGTCATAGGGAGCAATTACCGGAGCTGCGATTGCTATCAGCAACAGACACAGCACAAGAACAGAGGTTACGGCAAAAGCACGGTTGGTTTTAAAACCATTGATAATTGTTTCCATCTGCTCTTACCTTACCTTTCTCAGACGCGGATCAAGATAATTGTAAGAGATATCAACAATGAGGTTGATAACCATATACATCAACGCAATCCACACAACAACACCTTGTACAAGCTGGAAGTCACGGTAGGTGATAGCTTCAATCGCCATACGGCCAAGACCGGGCCATTGGAAAACCATCTCGATAACCGCAGCACCACCCAGAAGGTTACCTAAAGACAAACCAAGCAAAGTAATCAGCGGCAGCATAGCATTCGGCAGAACCTCTTTCCAGAGGATATGGCTTTCGCTCATACCGCGGGCACGTGCACCGACAACATAGTCCTGATGCAGCTCCTCCAGAATTGCTGTACGTACCTGACGTGTATACTTGGAGGCCATAGCGATAGCCAGTGTCAGGGACGGCAGAATCAAGGTATCAATACCAATCTCACCACCAACGATGGGCAGCAGGTCAAGCTTCAGACCAAAAAACCACAGCAGCATCAAGCCTACCCAGAAGCCGGGCATGGATACGCCCATAAAAGTGAAGCCACGCACGATATTGTCAACCATGCTGCCACGCTTTACGGCAGAGTAGATGCCGGCAGGAATTGCCACCACCATCATCATAATCAGAGAAGCCAAGGAAAGTACGATAGTACCGGGAAGGCCCTCCATAAGTGCTTCAACTACAGGCTTTTTAACCATGTAAGAGAAGCCAAGATTGCCCTGTAAAGCTCTTCCTAACCAGTCAAGGTATTGGAAGAAGAAGGGCTTGTCCAGACCTAGTTCAGCACGCAGTGCATCAATTTCGGCCTGACTAACAATAATATCCTCGTTACCTGCAATCATCTGGCGAACAACGTCACCTGGAGCCAGCATTACCAAAGCAAAAGTAATAAAGCTGATACCCAGCAGAACAAGGATGATCTGCCCCAGTCGGGACAGAAGCTGCTTTTTCGTCAAAGCACATCATCTCCATCAAAAAAAATTACCCTTCCTGCAAAATGAGCGCAGAAAGGATACATACTTACAATGTGCACAATTGTAATTATATATATTTCCGTCGCTAGCAGGAATATATCAACTGAGGAAATCAACCTGACTTAGCCTTGCGGCATCACAGTGGCTTGACCGCTACGGATTTGCACCGTATTCCGATTATTACCTGCATAGACAGGCACCTCAGAAGAGTATAGATTTGTAAAAGTTCCTTATATCAGCAAAAAAGAATAATCTAACACTTATAGATTTATAATAACACTAGTTCTCATAATTTGCAACAAATTTGTTACAAACGTGTTGCTTAGGCAAAATCTCTTCTCAAAGAGGACAAATAGAATAAAAGTATTATTGACTGAGACAGCATAAAGCCCAGCAAGGCCAGCCACAGTCCGCTGTTGCCCCAAAGCGGCACCAGCTGCCACTGCAAAAGATAAAACACCAAGAGCGCCATCAGCATCATGTTGCGTACCGGTGCAGTTTTGGTAGCTCCGCAGAAAACCCCGTAAAGCACCATGCCGATACCGGCGCAAACAGGATAGAATAAAACAAACACATTGTAGGTCATAGCCATCGCTACAACCTCTTCGATATTGGTAAACAGGCGGATAAAGAACTCATTGCTCAAGTGATAGCCGAGCATCAGAATAGCGACCAGTACCACCAGCCATTTGAAGGTCATTTTTAAAGAATAATCTAACACTTATAGATTTATAATAACACTAGTTCTCATAATTTGCAACAAATTTGTTACAAACGTGTTGCTTAGGCAAAATCTCTTCTCAAAGAGGACAAATAGAATAAAAGTATTATTGACTGAGACAGCATAAAGCCCAGCAAGGCCAGCCACAGTCCGCTGTTGCCCCAAAGCGGCACCAGCTGCCACTGCAAAAGATAAAACACCAAGAGCGCCATCAGCATCATGTTGCGTACCGGTGCAGTTTTGGTAGCTCCGCAGAAAACCCCGTAAAGCACCATGCCGATACCGGCGCAAACAGGATAGAATAAAACAAACACATTGTAGGTCATAGCCATCGCTACAACCTCTTCGATATTGGTAAACAGGCGGATAAAGAACTCATTGCTCAAGTGATAGCCGAGCATCAGAATAGCGACCAGTACCACCAGCCATTTGAAGGTCATTTTTATGGTAGCGGCAAACAGCTTACCGTTCTTCGCACCTACCGCACGGCCGCTGAAAATCGCCGCGCCGTTCGCCATACCATCAATCAGATAGCTCATAATATCCTTGAGCTGCAGCAGTACAGCATTAGCTGCCAGCACCACAGTACCGAAGGAAGCTCCGACTGCCGCAATAATGTTGTTGACGGTCAGCAGGCAGGCAGTACGAATCATCAGGTTGACGTTTACCTGCAGCATGCCGATAAACTCACGCCAATCCAGCAGCTCGCTCCAAGGCAACGCCTTATAATCAAAATCACCGTAATAGTACATCAGTACTACACTCAAGATACCGCCGTAAAGCTGACTTAGCAAAGTAGCAAAAGCCACGCCCGTAATATCCATATGCAGCCAAAAAACAAACCAGATACTCAGCGCCATGTTCAGCACGTTCATGGAAACCTGCATAAACACACTCGCCCGCACCCGCGTCTGGCCCATGAGCCAACCAAGGGTCACATAGTTACCAAAAACCAGCGGTGCACCCCAGATAAGGATGTAATAATAATCACGGCATAGCTCGTTAACCTCCGGTGCAGCACCAATCATGGCCAGATACAGTTCCAAAATCGGCTTTTGGAAAAGGATGCAGCAGGCACTTATCAGCATTGCCAGAACCAAGGGCTTAAAAAAGGCGAGCATACCAAGTCTTTTATCGGCAGCGCCAAAGGCCTGTGCCGCATAACCGGTAGTACTCACACGTAAAAAACCAAATAACCAATATAAATTGTTGAACAAAATAGCTCCAAGAGAAACTGCTGCAATATATTTAGGGTCAGGAAGCTGCCCCATTACTGCAGTATTTACCGCACCCATCAAAGGCTGCGTCATTGTCGACAGCATAAACGGTACTGTCAGTCCCAAGTATTCCCTATCAGTCAGAAGGTTCACTTTATCTATCTCCCTTGTTTATTCGCACTAAATTTTATTTTAAAAAAACATCTTGTGTGAATAGCTTATCATATGTTATAATTTATTGCAAGTAAAAAAAGTAGCAATTGCCAAAAATATTTCTGCGGAAAATTTGCCATTCTTCGCAAAAGAAAAATTTATACGCCATTGCTTAATTTTTTAGACTTCAGTTAGCTGACGCTAATAGAAAAATTATTATAAAAAGTATGAGAAATATATCAAAGGAGTGAGCACATGTCTGACACACTAAAGGTATGTGGACTGACTATTGAACGTGGCACTAAACTGCGTACGTACCTGCCTGTCCCGGACACCAATGTAAAAATCCCTCTGACTATTATCAACGGTGACCAAGACGGTCCCACCCTGCTTATTACCGCAGGCATCCACGGCGGCGAATATCCCGGTATCGCCGCAGCAATGGAGTTGGGCCGCGATATTGAGCCTGAGCACGTAGCAGGCTGCCTGATTATGATGCACCCGGTAAATATTCAGGGCTTCTGGGCACGTCGCGAAATGATTGTTCCTGAAGACGGCAAAAACCTGAACCGCGTTTTCCCCGGTGACCCCATGGGAACGCTTGCCGATAAAACTGCATATTTAATCAGCAATAACTTCTTCTATATTGCCGATTTTTATGTAGACATGCACAGCGGCGATATCCACGAAAGCCTGCATCCCTATGTTTACTACCCCGGCCAGCCTACGCCTGAAGTAGAAAAGAAATCCCGTTCCGTGGCACGCGTACTCGATATGGAATATATGGTACGTTCGCTTGCAACCGGCGGTGCCTATAACTACGCCGCCAGCACCGGACTTCCTTCTATCCTTATCGAACGCGGCGGTGCCGGTCTCTGCCTGCACGAGGATATCGAAGCCTACAAGGATGATATCCGCAATATCCTGCGCAAGCTGAAAATGTTCTCCCTGCCTGTAAAGCCACGCCATCACTCTCCGCGTGATGTAGAAAATCTTATTTATCTGGAAGCGCTGGAAACAGGCTGCTGGCTGCACCACATCCATAGCGGCGATTTTGTTGAGGAAGGCCAGGTTTTGGGACGCATTACCGACGTTTTCGGCAATACGCTGACAACCTATTACGCAGAGCAGACAGGCGTAATCCTTTACGTCTGCCCTGCACTGGCATCTCCCAAGGGCACCATTCTTGTAGCCTACGGCACCATCAAGGAATTTGATGACGAAGAGTAAAAATTGCTTGATGGCCTTTATCGATTAGCCATAGGTATCCTCCTGCTTAAGTTAGCACTTAATCTCTATGCAGGAATTTTTTCTCTGAAAACTGTAAAATATTTTGCAAAAACCGCTTGACAAAGCCTTTGCTAACCGCTTATAATTCAGATAATCTCTTTGCACTGCAATTTTAGCTACAGTACAAACTGATCAGGCGGTAAACCTTCTTCCGGGTTTTTGCAGCCGGGCCCTCTGGGCAGCAGACCTTGACGCAACGTCTGCGGGACAGTTAACTACTATCTCGCAGGCGTTTTTTATATGTAAAAAGGCCTGCAAAAATGCAAAGATCACTTTAGGAGGTTTTATTATGAAATTTGAAAATGATGCCGAAAGAATCGCTATGATTGTTTCCATCAACAGTATTATCGGTAATCTGCTTTTATCATTGGGCAAGCTTATTGCCGGTTTCGTCGCCCAATCCGCTGCCATGGTTTCCGACGGTATCCACTCTGCGTCCGATGTTTTCGGTACCCTCATTGTTATGGCCGGCGTAAAATTTTCCAACAAGGCTTCGGATGATGACCATCCTTACGGCCACGAGCGTATTGAATGCATTGCAGCTATTCTTTTGGCAATAATCCTGACGATTATCGCACTGCTCATCGGCTACAGTGGTTACGAAAAAATCGTAGGTGACCCTGCTGAGCTGGAAATCCCCGGCCAGCTTGCTCTGTGGGCAGCCATTATTTCCATTGTTGCTAAGGAAGCAATGTTCTGGTACACCCGCAACGCTGCACAAAAAATCAATTCCGGCGCACTGATGGCAGAAGCATGGCATCACCGCAGTGACGCTATGAGCTCCGTCGGCGCTTTTATCGGTATTTTGGGCGCACGTATGGGCTATCCTATTTTAGACCCCATCGCCAGCCTGGTAATCTGCGTGATGATTTTATATGCTGCCTACGAAGTATTCAAGGATTCTATGGATAAAATGGTTGACCGCAGCTGCGATGAAGAAACTACCATCGCAATGGAAGACCTTGTTTCCCGTGTTCCAGGCGTAGAGCATCTCGACAGTCTGCACAGCCGCCTTTTCGGCAGCCGTATCTACGTTGATATTGAAATCAGCGTCAAGGATAACCTTACCCTGCTGCAGGCACATCACATCGCAGAAATGGTACACACCGCTGTTGAAGCAAACTTTCCGCTGGTAAAGCATTGCATGGTGCATGTCAACCCTTTGAGCGAGGACAGCCATGAATCCTGCACTATGCTGCCTCCGGACTTGCGTCCGCACAATCAGAATAATTAAACAAAACTCAGCTTACGCCACATAAAATAATTTTAAATTTTTCTTGATATACCCTCTTGACAAGCTATCTTAAGGGGGTATATAATTTAGGTAATTAATGAGTGATTGCTCATATGTATTATTGAACATATTAATAAATGCATGGAGGTATCTGCTAATGAAAAAGATGTTATTTATTCTTATCAGCATGCTGTGCCTGCTTTTATCAGCCGGCTGCGGCAGCGACAAACAGGCAGCGCAAGCACCTGCCGCCGACAAGGTGTTGCGTGTGGCAACATCACCTGCTTCTCCTCCCTTTGAGCTTTATCTTAAGGAGCAAAATAAATTTACCGGTTTTGATATCGATTTAATCAACGATGTAGCAAAAAAAATGGGCTATGACAAGGTTGAATTTGTAAACACCCCGTTCGACGAGCTTCTGCCCGGCCTGAATCAGAAAAAATATGATATTGCCATGAACAACTTCAGTAAAACCAAGGCACGTTCCATTGACTATGCTGCAAGTGATTCCTATGCCAAGGCTGCTTTCTCTATTGTTGCCAAAAAAGGCAGCAAACTTAAAGCAGACATCGACAGCATGAACGGCCGTAAGGTTGCCATCAAAAAAGGCTCTTCCTCTGAGCGTGTTGTAAAATCCTTCCCCGGCAGCATCATTGTTGAATATCCGGAAAATGCCAGCGCTTTACATGCAGTAGAAACCGGCGAAGCAGATTACGCTATCTGCGGTAACCTGACCACTGCTTACTATATGACTCATACCGATGACGACAATTGCCTGCAGGTTGTAGGCCATTCCGAACGCCAGGATGATCTTGTTGTCTATGCTGAAAAAGGAAATGAAGAGCTGATTAAAAAGTTTAACGTTGCTTTGAGCGACTATAAAAAAAGCGGCGAATACAAAAGACTCATCAAATTCTACTTCGGCGATATCGAAAAACAGTCCTGATACACCCCTAACTCAGCTAAAAGCTAATAGCTTATATATATATCACACCCCTTACAATACTCTTTTTATAATACTCCTTATCAGCCGGCACTCCTAAAGCCGGCGAACAAACACTCAACTCATCAAAAAGCAGAAAAGCCTTGCAGTAAGTCCAAACTGCAAGGCTTTTTTGCTGTATTTTTATATTCAATTTAATCCTCCGGATGCAGCTTAATGCAGGACGCACGCACCGCCCTATGCCAGCCACGCAGCAGATGATTACGAGTTTCTTCATCCATATCAGGCATAAAGGTCTGCTCAATAACGTGATTGCCCTTAATCATTTCCTTGTCATCCCAATAGCCTACTGCCAGACCTGCAAGATAGGCAGCGCCCATGGCAGTGGTTTCAATGCAGCTCGGGCGTTCCACCTTAACATTGATGATGTCCGCCTGCGTCTGCATCAGGAAGCTGTTGGCACAGGCACCGCCATCAACCTGCAGCGAGCTCAGCTTAATACCGCTGTCCTCCTCCATAGCCTTCAGTACGTCGTACACCTGATAAGCAATAGCTTCGAGCGTTGCACGCACAATATGATTACGGTTAACACCGCGCGTAAGGCCTACAATCGCACCGCGCGCATATTGGTTCCAATGCGGCGCACCCAAGCCTACAAAAGCAGGAACCATGTAGCAGCCGTTGGAATCGGGCACAGATTTCGCCATAGCTTCGGATTCGGCAGCATTGCGAATCAGCCCCAGCTCATCACGCAGCCATTGGATAGCAGCACCGGCAACAAAAATGGAGCCTTCAAGCGCATATTCCACCTTGCCGTCTACACCCCAGGCGATAGTTGTAACAAGACCGTTTTTGCTGTCTACAGGCTTTTCGCCGGTATTCATCAGCATAAAACCGCCCGTACCGTAGGTATTTTTTGCTTCGCCGGGTGCAAAGCAGGTCTGTCCGAACAGCGCACATTGCTGGTCACCTGCAGCGCCGGCGATAGGAATAGAAGCCTCAAAAAGCTTGGCATCGGTAGAACCGTATACACAGCTGGATGGTTTAACCTCCGGCAACATTTGGCGCGGAATGCCCAAAACAGTCAGGATTTCGTCATCCCATTGCAGAGTATGAATATTAAACATCAATGTACGCGAAGCATTGGAATAATCCGTAACATGAACCTTACCGCCGGTCAGCTTCCAGATAATCCAGCTGTCAATAGTACCGAACAGCAGCTGTCCTGCTTCCGCACGCTCGCGTGCATGAGGTACGTTTTCCAGAATCCAGTGCAGCTTGGTACCGGAGAAATAAGCATCCAGAACCAGGCCTGTCTTTTCACGGAACATATTAGCATAGCCACGGATTTTCAGTAAATCACAATATTCAGCGGTACGACGGCACTGCCAAACAATCGCCTTGCAGATAGGACGACCGGTGTTCTTGTCCCAAACTACGGTAGTTTCGCGCTGGTTCGTAATACCGATACCGGCAATATCAGCCGGAGTAACATCCAGCTTGCTCATTGCCTCGTACATCAGGCCTACCTGAGTAGCCCAGATTTCCTCGGCATCATGCTCTACCCAGCCTGCCTGCGGATAATACTGCGTAAACTCCTTTTGTGCTACGCTGCAGATTTCTCCATGCTTGTCAAATAAAATACAGCGGCAGCTGGTAGTTCCCAAATCCAGCGCCATGATATATTTATTCTTCATACTTTCACGACCTTTCCTTGATATTTTTAAGTATAACACAAAACATAAGGAGCCGCCACTTTCGTAGCAGCTCCTGAAAAAGCATATTTAATTATATGTGATTGGAATCCTGATAATGTATACGGTGCCTTATCGGACGTCTTATAAATTAGGCAAGAACATTACCAACCCCGGAACATAGGTGACAATAAGTAATGCTACTAACAACGCTACGATAAACGGCCAAACTTCCTTGAAGAATTCGCCGAGCGGCGTTTCCGTTATCGCACAAACCGTAAACATCATCGAACCGAACGGTGGCGTCAGACCGCCGATCATAATGTTAACAATACAGATAATACCGAAGTGTACAGGGTCTACACCCAGTTTGGTTACAACAGGAACCAGCAGCGGAGCCAGAATAATCAGTGCAGCGCCACCCTCAAGGAACATGCCCAAAATCAGCAGCAGGATATTTACCAGCATCAGCATCATGTACGGATTGCGGGTAAAGTCAAGCATTGCGGAAGTTATATGCTGCGGAATACGCTCCCAGTTCAGATAATAGCCAAAGAAAGAAGCTGCAACGATAATCAGTACAACGGAGCTGGTACCGTAAATAGTTTCCTTCATAATAGGCCAGGCATATTCCCATTTCAGCTCCTTATAAATGAAGACACCTACCAAGATGCAATATACTACTGCTACAGCGCCTGCCTCGGACGGAGTGAACATACCCATGCGCAGGCCGGCAATAATACCGAACGGGAACAGCAGCGCCCAGATAGATTCCTTAAGCTGAGTCATGATTTCGCCGAAGGTAGCAGCCTTTTCACGCGAAGGCTTGTATCCACGCTTTTTGGAAACAATGGCAACAACAATCATCATAGATACTGCCATGAGAATGCCGGGCACATAGCCTGCCATAAACATTTTAGTTACGGATACGCTTGCAATCAGCGCATAAATAATCAGGTTAATTCCGGGAGGAATTACAGGCGTACTTGCGGAGGATGCAGCTGTTACCGCGGCACTGAAGGCTCTGCCGTAACCACGCTTTTCCATTTCCGGAACAAGCATTTTACTCTGCATAGCAGCATCAGCGTTAGCACTGCCGGAAACACCGCCCATCAGCAGGCTGAGCAGTACGTTAACCTGAGCCAGACCGCCGGTCATATGACCCATGAGCACGTCGGTAAATTTCATCAGCTTATCGCTGATACCGGCATAGTTCATGATGGAGCCTGCCATAATAAAGAAGGGAATTGCCAGCAGCGGGAAGGACTGCGTGCTGGTAATAATACGTTGGAATACCAGATGCGCAGGAGAAGTCGCATCCAAAAAGGTAAAGTAGGAAATCGTTGCACCGAACAGGGCATAAGCGATTGGAATACTGGAAAAATAAAGCACAAAAACGATGATGACGGGCAAATAAGCCATTATTTTTCCTCCTTTCCGGAACCGGTAACATCCTGCCAGACAAATTTAATAGAATACATGGTCATGAGTACAAACGCAATCAGTACGGAAGAACTGATATAAACGGAAGAAATACCCAGTACCGGGGTCATTTTCGTATAGGATTTGGAAATATAGATAATAGAAAGATAAGACATGTAGCCGTTGAGCGCGACAAGAATAACGTCGGTAATCAGGCCGATAGCCTTCTGCATACCTTGGGGCATTCTCTTAACAATGATATCAACGCCAACGTGACCGCGATGCTTGAATACGGCAACAGCGCCGATAAATACCGACCAGACAAAGCAGCCGGTAGCAACCTCTTCAGACCAAACAAGGCCGGAGTTAAAAACATAACGCAGAACAATATTGATGACAACAAGGATAGTAGTAATGCTGATGAAAAATGCAGCAACTAAATCTTCCAGATTATTTAGCACGAAGCTCAGGTTTTTACCCAAAATTTTACCTCCATTTTTTATAGTAATACTTATGCAAAGGAAGGAGCTGTCACGCCGCATGCATGCAGCGTGGTAGCTCCTTAGTGTTTCATTATAACTGTTTAGTAATGTTGAAAAAATCTACAGCTTATTTTGCAGCGCGGATTTTTGCCAGCTCAGCTTTCAGCTTTTCATAGATACCAGGAGTTGCGCCTTCTTTTTCTTCCATCTGTTTGAATACAGGCTCGGTAGCTTTTTCGAAAGCAGCATGGTCAACATCGTTGAATTTTACGCCCTTGCTTTCCAGTTCCTTATAAACCTTGTTATAGGATTCGGTGGAAATCTTGGTCATTTCTTTACCGCCGTAAGCAAATTCTTCAGCAACGATCTTCTGATCTTCCGGAGACAGGCTGTTGAATACTTTGGTGGAAATGTATACGCCGCAGGTACCCAGGAAATGCTTGGTGGTAGCTACGTTTTTAACGTGCTCATAGCATTTGGTACCGATGTTGGTGAATTCGGAGCCTTCCAGACCATCTACAACGCCTTGGGAAACGCCGGACAGAGTTTCGGAGAACGGCAGGCTGGTAGCAGTAGCGCCCATAGCATTGATGGTGTCAATGAACAGCTTGCTGCCGGGAGTACGCAGTTTCAGGCCTTTCATGTCTTCAGGTTTAGTAATAACCTTGTTGGTCATAACATTACGGAAGCCGAAGATGTAGTCCAGAGCCAGAACCTTAATACCTTTTTCTTCAGCTTTCTTTTCCATATCCTTAACCAACGGAGTTTCAATCATCTTCTCATATTCGTCATAAGATTGATACAGCATCGGACCAACCAAAGGTTTGAAATCAGGTACATAGTCACCCAGATAAGACGGGTCTTCTACAGAAATAAAGTTGGCACCGTTAGCAACCTGCTCCAGACCATCCTTGTAGCAAGCCAGCTGGTTTTGACCAAAGCATTGAATTTCTACACGGCCATTGGTTTTCTTCTTGATACGTTCAGCAACCAATTCCATGGATTTGTACAGCTGCTCATCGGGAGAAAATACATGGCTCAGCTTCAAAACAACCTTTTTGTCAGAACCTGCTGCCTTTTCATCCTTTTTGTCAGAACCGCCGCAACCGGTCAGCGCCAACATCATAACAGACATTAACAGAAGAGCTACGATCTTTTTCATGTTCATCCTCCTAAATCCCTTGTTGAATTTTGTTGAAATTTATTATTATAGAGATTCCCGTTTTGAATCTGATATCATATTAACAGAGTGACACAGAATTGTCAATAATTTTACGCATATTTAGCAAATGCACTTGCAGTCTTGTTTTTGGCCGTTTTTTATCCCTATTGGCCTTATTGTGTCCCACTTGTTTTTTCGCTTATCTTATGCTAAGATAGTGTTGAACATTATTGAAAATTTCAAGGAGGAATAGAAATGGTTCAAATTTTTGCGCACCGCGGCTTCAGCGGCTATTATCCTGAAAATACTATGCTTGCTTTCCAAAAGGTAGCAGAAGAAACTGTTGCTGACGGCATTGAACTGGATATCCAGCTCACCAAAGACGGTGAAATCGTTATCATGCATGACGAAATGCTCGACCGCACCACTAACGGCAGCGGCTGGCTGAAGGACCATACCCTGGAAGAGCTGAAAATGCTTTCTGTAGGCGTTAATGTCAAAGGCTTCTTCCCTCGCCAAACCATTCCTACATTACGCGAATATTTCACCTGGCTGAAAACCACCAAGCTGATTACCAATATCGAGCTCAAAACCAGCTATTTTGAATATGAAGGCATTGAAGAAAAGCTCATTGCTATGGTCAAGGAATTCGGTCTGGAAGACCAGATCTGGTATTCTTCCTTCAACCATTACACTGTTGCCAGAATCAAAAAACTGATGCCGGAAGCAAAATGCGGTCTTTTAACCGACACCTGGCTGATGAACATCGGTGAATATGCTGCTTCCCAAGGCGCTGCAAGTGTTAACGCTCGCACCTATTTCTGTGCTAAGGAAGGCGTTGCTGCTGATCTGCACGCACACAACATCGCTCTGCAGGCATGGACTCCTAACGATGCTGAAATGATGCAGGAGCTGGTTGATGCCGGTGTTGACGTTCTGATTACCAATTATCCTGACATTGCCGCAAAGGTTTTAGGCAGATAATTTATATCAGCAACCTGATACATAATTAAATTAGAAAGGATTGTGTTTATGCCTAAGAAGGTTACCCTGAAGGATATTGCTGCCAAGGCAGGTCTTTCGCCTGCCAGCGTATCGATGATTCTCAACAGGCGCAGTATTGACCGTTTCAATGCAGAAACTGTTGAACAGGTCTACGCTATCGCCACTGAGCTCGGCTACAAAAGCAGCAAGGAAAAGGCCTACGCCCTCGTCAGGCCCTCAGATACACTGATTATTATTATCTGTCCTTCATTATTCAATCCTTTCTATACTACTATTATACAGGGTATTGAAATCGCTGCCCGTAAGCAGGGCTTTGTCACCTCCGTCCGCACCACCTATTGGGATACGGATACAGAAAAATTTATCATGGAGCAGGCTCGTAAATTCAACGTTGCCGGTGTCATCTTTGCCATGATTCCCCAACAGCCGCAGCTGGCATATCAGCTGAGCAAATATCTGCCGGTTGTTGCCATCGGTGACAGACGCAGTGATCTGGAGCTTGCTACAGTAGATATGAATAATTTTACTGCAGGTCAGCTCATCGGCAAGCATCTTACGGATTTGGGACATAAACATGTTGCCTATCTTTCTACAACGCTCAACGATCAGCACACCTCACGTGTTCGCCGCTATCAGGGTCTGGAGGATGCCTGCAAGGCAGCAGATGCCAAGCTTTCCCTCTTCACCCAAGAGATTACTTCTGACTACGAGCTTTCGCACGTTGAAGTAGAATACAGCACAGGCTATGAGCTTGCCAAACGCTGTCTTGATACAGCGCCGGAAACAACAGCCATGGTCGCTATCAACGATATGGTTGCCTACGGTGCATATAATGCCATTATCGACAGAGGCCTAAGGATTCCCGATGATATCAGCCTTTGCGGCTTCGATAACATCTTCCCCTCGTATCTGCGCGGTGTCAGCCTCACAACTATCGACAACTCGCTGACAGAATGCGGCAAAAGCGCCTTTAAGCTGTTGCAGGAGGAAATAGCCAGCTACGAGCACCACGGTAAATTTGAGCCTATTACCCATGTAGAATACAAATGCCGTCTTGTTGCCCGCTCCAGCAGCGGCACTGCTCCCATGCGTTGACAATTCCCGCAGGATACTGTACAATAAAGCCTACATAGTTTCTATGAATTAAAGAATTGTGCAGGTTTTAATTATGAACAACAAATATACAAAAGCACTCAAAGCTGCTTTTCCACTAACGCTGCCAATTTGCGCAGCGTTTCTTTTTTTGGGCATTTCCTACGGCTTTTACATCTGCAGCAAGGGCTTTTCGCCCTGGTATCCGTTTTTTACCAGTGCGCTTGTCTTTGCCGGCAGCATGGAATTCGTTCTGGTCACGATGCTGCTGAGCCCCTTCAATCCTTTATACTGCTTTTTTATGGCACTGATGATTAACTCGCGTCATCTTTTCTATGGCCTGAGCATGTTGGAAAAGTATAAGAATACCGGTCTGAAGAAATTTTATCTGATCTTCGGTATGTGTGATGAATCCTTCGCCATCAACTGCAATACTGTTATACCTGAAGGCATCGACAAGGGCTGCTTCATGCTCTGCGTAAATCTGCTGAACCAAATCTACTGGGTAGCGGGCGCAACCATCGGCGGTCTTTTAGGCAACAATCTGCAAATCAATACCAAAGGCCTGGACTTCGCCCTCGTCGCTCTTTTTACGGCAATTTTCGTCAGCCAGTGGCAATCGACAGAAAACCACACTCCTGCTGTTTTAGGTATTGTCATTCCGTTGGTTTGCCTGGTGCTAATCGGTCCGCAAAGCTTTATTCCGCCGGCTATGCTGCTTCTGCTGCTGGTATTCATCACCGCATATTACAAAGGGGGCATTAAATTATGAGCTTCACAGAACAAATCATAACCATTGCCGCCGTTGTCGCAGGCACGATGTTAACGCGCTTTCTGCCCTTCATCCTGTTTCCGGCCAATAAAAAAACGCCGCCTCTGGTAGCATTTTTAGGTAAAATGCTGCCTGCGGCCGTTATGGGCATGCTTGTTGTCTACTCCCTCAAGGATACGCAAATTCTTAGCGGCAGCCACGGCCTGCCTGAAGCCATAGCCGTAGCGCTGACAGTCATATTGCAGGCAACCCTGCGTAATCTGCTGCTGACGATAGTAGCAGGCACTATAGGCTATATGCTACTGGTGCAATATGTATTTGCGTGAAAATATTATAGCGTTTAAAAGAGCGGTGAAAACAGAATTTCAATGTTGTTTTCACCGCTGTTTTTTATTCAACAATTTTTAGCGCTAAACTAACAAAGCTAACATCTACATACTTTAAGAACCTGCTTTGCTATATAATATATTTTAGGTGCGTTAGTTGTAAGTTCTTTTAGTGTATAGCTAACAAAATCATATTGTATTTTCCCGTTAGTGCCGTTGCTGTTCATCACCTTTTTAATTTCATCTCTAGTTGCAGAATTAAGCAGCCTATGCCACCCTATGTCGTCTTTGGTGCCAACCAATATCTCTAGTATGTTCGCAGTATAATTATCATTTATCATTATTCCCTTTACTCTCGCTGCTTGAATTTTATCATAATTACGGTATGCTACAGCTTCGTGTGCAACGCTTCCCTTTCCATGATTCAAATTTTTGCTAATAAATACATCATATACATAATTACTGTAGAAGAAACTCTCCGTAATTATGCCCAGCATAGGTTTTTTGCTTTTTAATTCATAGACATTGATAGTATTTTCATCCACTGCCCAAAAATCTATCGCAGCTTCTTCTCCCGCAAACAGCTCCTTGCCGCTCGCCTTGCTGCCCTCAACTAAGCCTACAGGTAATTGTCTGCCTACTATAGCTTCTCTGGTCAATGCTAAAATATTTCTTTTAGCACTCTCTGAATCACAAAATAAGTAGGCAACATAGCTTTCTAGCCCCATATTTAACAAGTTTGCGAGATCCTCTTCTGCTTCTTTTACAGGCTCATTTGCTACAAAGCTATGACCAGCCAAATATATTTTAAAATTATCCTTTAGTGCTTCTAAAGTTGGGGCAAGCTTAAACCACATAGTGTATTGCTCGCTAAATTTCAAAATTCTATATAAAAACTTTCCCATATATCCGTTAGCTGGCTTTCCACCAGGGTAACTAGCATTAGTTATGCCTTCTACATCTAGCTCAATTTCTAATTCTGGCTTATTAGTTTTGGCTTTGATAAGCAGGCACCAAGCTTCAAAACAAGCTCTATCATCTTGCATAGCAAGAGGCTGCTTGGAAAAGCCCGCCGCTTCTTTTTTTAATTTCATTAACAATTTATTGGGTTCAATATAATCTAACACAATATCTTCGGGAAAATTAGCTATTTTGACTCCAATGTAGCCCAATATTAATTTTTGTACACCTGTCATCTTAAAGTCCTCCTCACATCTCGGTTATCGCTTATTTCTAAGCTCTCAGCCAAAACTGCTCCTGTCAATAAGCTCTGCCCTCTCTGAATGAATCACCGCCGTATAATCCTGAGCATCAACTAGCCTGATAATTTCTTCTATCACCTTCTTAGACGCATGGCCACTAGTATGTAGCTGCACTGTAGGATATTGTGTACACAGCCTTGCTAAATCCTCTTTATAATATTCAGCTCCCTTATCCTTAATATAACCTTGCCACTGAGAGTATATTATTAACGGTTGTAATTCCTTATATTTTTCCCAGAGCTTCTTTACTGTAGCCACTGCCATCATCCCGCTCACGAAAATAACTGCTCCTTTTTCCTGCAGATGCCTATTTTGTATTTGGTAGGTGCTGTTATCATGCAGATAATCCTTATCTAGCAAAAGCGTATACATTTTATAAGGCTGCCACGGCTTCTCACTCTGCTTGTGATATAAGCGATTGCAAAGCTCTTGCTTATATTTATAATAACTTTTAAACTGCGCCAGCATATAGCCATTTAACAATACATCTTTCCGTTTACATCTGGCCATGCGGTAAAAATTCTGTAAACGCGTAAAATTAGTAGATGCACATAGGCAAAAAATCAGCTTATGCTGCTGCATCAATTCCCCAGCCTGCTGAGCCAGCTCCTCCTCGGTTAAATAGTTATCTTCCCGCGTAAGATTTGTTCCTTCTGTAATAAGCACATCCACAGGTTTTTTCAGAACATAGCATTTTAATAGCTTTTTCAGCTTATCTCCAATATAACCATGTGTCCGAAAATCACCCATATGTAAAATACGCTTATCCGGCGTTTCGATAAGATACATCATCGCCGCTGTTGCAGAATGATCAATCGTATAGGGCGTAACCTTAATATCCCCAACCTTGATTACATCCTGCGCCCAAATAATATGCGTGTGTGCTGCGTCCTGCAAAAGCTCCACCTGTTTACTATACTTGTTATCGTGTCTAGCCAAGGCTGCGTATGTATTAATAAGTACATCCCTACACAAGCTGCTCATATAAAGCGGAATATCTGGCAGCAGCTTATCAAAGCAGCCAATGTGGTCACCATGATAATGGGTAAAGAACACTGCATCATACTGTGCTTCACCAGACGTCAAGCCAACAACCTCTACATCATCCTTATACCTGCTTCCTGGAAGATTTTTACCAAAATCAATACAAATTTTCGTTGTCTCTGTGCTAATTAAAGTTACACAGCCACCAATCTGGTCTGCATGTAGATATTCAATATTCGTACCCATGATTACGCTCCTTTCTATTCCTTGCTTATATAATACTAAACGTGAGATACTAAAAACGCCCCAGCTGCCTAGAATTTTGGCTATAAAAAAACCGCCTAAAATTAGATTTTTAGGTCTAACTTTAGGCGGTCAGTTCAAAACGTTAAGGTGTCGATATACAGAGTTTAAGGAGTTACAGTGATACTCATTTTAAAATTATATTTTAAAAAAATATATTGAATTATTCCAGCAGTACCGTTTGTATTCATTATATCGGTTATTTTTCTTCTAGTTAACTCATCAAGACTTGGATGCCACCCTTTATCATCATCCCTACGATTGCTTAGCATTATTCCCTTCACTTGGTCTCCTTTAATTTTATCATAACTACGGTACGTTCCATCTTCAGGCTTAACGCACCCCTTGCCATGATCCAGACTTTTGCTAATAAATACATCATGTACATAATTGCTGTAGAAGAAAATCTCTGTAATTATACCCACCATAGGATTGTTTACTTTTAATTCATAGACATTAATGGTATCTCCATCTAATGCCCAAAAATCTACTGCAGATTTTCCAAATGTAAAAACTCTAGTTTTCTTTGATTTAGTAACATCAAATAAGCTTACAGGTAATTGTCGTCCTACTATAGCTCCTCTATCCAATTTTAAAATATCTCTTTGAGCTCTATATGAATCCCAAAATACGTACTCAATATAGCTCTCTAAATTATTCTTCAAGTCATCTAGATTATCGCTTGCTTCATCGTCAGGTGCACTAGTTACGAATGTGTGGCTATCCAAATATGTTTTAAACTTATCCTTTAGGTTATCTAAAATCGGACTAAGTTTAAACCACAGCTTATATTGTTCGCTAAATTTTAAAATTCTATATAAAAATCTTCCTAAATGTCCGTTTTCCGGTAGTTTACCATCGTAATCAGCTTCCGTTATATTTTTTACATCTAACTCAATTTCTAAACCAGGATTGCTAGTTTTAGCCTTTATAATCAAGCACCACGCTTCAAAACAAGCTCTAGTATCTTGCATATTAATAGGATTAGAAAAACCAGCTGCATATTGTGTTAATGTCATTGTCAATTTAGGTGCCGTATAAGCTAATTCAATAGACTCTGGAAAATCACGCAATGTTACTCCTATTGAGGTTAATATTCTTCTTTGTTCAGGATTCATTTTAAGCCCTCCTTGTTTTAGTTACATTTTATTTCTACATCATCAGCAAAAATCCTACTGTTATAATTACTGCCTTATCTGTATACATGTAAGCCTTATTTATACAATGCTAGCTGGCTTTCCAGATATTTTTTATACGCCTCACGCACACACTCAGGGCCTGTAATAATCACATTACCGCCCATGCCTGCAACCCAGTTAAAAAATCCACCGCCAGCCTGCACCTGCACGCTGGTCGCAAAATATTCTTTATCCCCTTCGCAGTCATTAATATTCAGCAGATTACCAAACGTCCCCAATACATCCAGCCGTGTCTGCTGCCTGCAATGCAAATTTACCCGCTGCGTATCACCAAACCACATATTAATATGCTCGCGCAGATAATCTCTAATGTTTTTTCCTTCTCTAGCCAAATTTTTATAGGTTTCGCTATCCTTAATATCTTTAGCTTTCAAATCTGTTTTACAAACATCTACCATACGCGAAACACGGTAATGACTAAAATCGCTATGCTTCTCTGTGCAGCCAATAAGATAGTAATTATTGTTTCTAACGACTAAATAATAAGGGCTTACATAATATATTCTGCCTTTATTACTCAAATCTTCCGGTTCAGGCTTCGTCAAATATTTATCATTATATTGAAAACTAATCTGTTTACCTTCACAGATAGCTTCCAATATATGATTAAATTTATACTTTTCCTGATTCGTCGCTACATTCAAACTTTCATCACGAATAACTACCTTTTTAAGTAGCTCCTTATCTGCTATAGTGCCTAAACTCATAATACTATCTATAAGCTTTTTGGCATCATCAGCAGACAAAAAACGTGCCGAAGTAACTGCATCCGCTAACATTTTCAGTTGATAGCCTTCAAAGACCTTCTGCTTTCCATTCATATATTTGCCGCAATTATGATTTTCACAAACCTCGATTTCATAGCCACAATCATTAATACATGCCAAATCACGTAAAATAGATTTACGATCTGGCAGCTTATCACAAAATCCATCCTCAGCAAGCTTGTTCTGTATCTGCGTAACATTCAATGGATGCTCCTCATCTGTCTGCAGCATATACTCAAATACACGTAACAAACGATATTTATTGGGATTTTTGATCATGTAAGCCACTACCTCCACCTTAAAATAATTTTCATGAGAAACTTTTCATATCTACTATACTACTAAAGATATACCAAAAATAACCCTGCTGTCAAGTTATACAAATTATTCAACTTCTTCCGATTCGATTCCTTCCGAATAAAATATGTCATAGCTCCGCCTCCTCGTCAACTTTTATTCAGTTCTATCCGAATCGGTTACATCAGAATAAAAAACTCTGCTTATTAGGGGTTATTTTTTGCCGTACAAAATTAAAACTACCCTCCGCCATGCTCTGTCCAACATGACGAAGGGTAGTCTTTTCATTTATATCCTATATATACTGCCAATGTCCCCTAAGCAAATATATACAGAAAGAAGGAATTTGTAATTGTAAGCATCTTTGAAGCTTTGTGCGTCAGGGCAGCTTCCGCCCCGTCTATAATAAATTGTTCTCTATCCAATTTGCGTCTGCTGACCGCTCCCATTTGGGAGCGTTGCAGACATGTTAAGAAAGGTGGTAAGACCTGAGTCTTTAGTAAATTATGCTGCAGTCGGGAAGAACGGCCATACGATAGGAATAACGATGATTGCAACAATCATGCTGACTGCTACCAAGCCGCCGCCGCATTTTACATAATCCATGAATTTGTACTTGCCAGGGCCAAGTACCAGGGTGTTCGGAGGAGTACCTACCGGAGAAGCGAATGCGCAGCTGGAAGCAATCAGGATTGCCATCAGTACAGCTTTCGGAGATGCACCCATTTGAGTAGACAGTGCAATGCCAACCGGGCACAGCAGAGCTTTAGAAGCGGTGTTGCTCATAAACTGAGTCAGGACAACTGCCAGACCGAAGAGTACAGCAGTTACCAGATACGGAGACGGGTTACCGCCCATCAGGCTTACGGTAAATTCAGCAATCAGCTTGCCGGCGCCGCTGGTGTTCATAGCTGTTGCAACAGGAATCATGCCTGCAAATAGGAAGATAGTAATCCAGTCAATGGAGTTATAGGCTTGTTTTTCAGTGATGCAGCCTGTCAGTACGCACAGTACCGCTCCGACAACAGCAGCCAGTTCCAGAGGAACGACGCTGGTTGCCATAGAACCGATAACGCCAACCATGATGATACCGCAGATCATCTGTTTTTTAGGAGTAGTGTTAGTAGCATCAATCTCCTGCTCTACATCTGCAACCTCGTCGGTTTTAGCTTCCGGCAGAATATATTTGCCAAGGAACATCATGTAAACTATGCCGGCAACAGTAATAGGAATGCCGATGTAGGCATATTCAAAGAAGCCAAATTGCAGCTCCGGCATACCAGCTGCTTTCAGAGCAACGTTTGCCAGAATGTTCGGCGGGGTACCAATCAAGGTACAGGTACCGCCAAGGCCGGCAGCGAAAGCCAACGGCATCAGCTGACGGGAAGCGGAAAGCTTTGCTTGTGCGCAGATACCCATAACTACAGGAATCAGGCAAGCGGTGGTACCAGTGTTAGACAAGAACGCAGACATAACAGCTGCAATAATCATAAGACCAAACATCAGGCTGTTTTCATTGGTACCAAACAGCTTTACTACAGCGCCGCCAACCTTTTGAGCAAGGCCGGTGTAAAACATAGCAGCGCCAACGACGAACATACCGCCAAAAAGAACTACAGTAGAATCTGCCAGGCCAAGGAAGATTTGGTTCTCAGGAACCAGGCCCAATGCACTGCAGGCTATAGCAGCCAGAACCGCGGTCATTGCCAGCGGAATCATTTCGGTAACGAATAACAGTGCAACTACTGCTAACAAAATCAAGCATTTAATTGCTGGTGTCATAAAAATTTCCCTCCACTTATTTCTTCTTAAATAGGTTTACATATTGAAAAGTGTTTACAAAGAGCTTGCCATCTTCGCCTCGATGCGGGAAGACTTTACCTTCCTTTTTCCTGTTCTCGATAGCTCGATAGTAAAACTTCTTGTCTACCTGTTTCAGGTACTCCCGAATCTTAGAATCTTCTTTTTCATCATTCATGATAAGTGCAATGTCCAAAACTTATCAGCTCCTTTCTTGTTCCTTTTGGAGAGTGCCTTTCACTGTTAGAGATTATACAATATATTCCAAAATAATAAAAATACCTAGTTGGAATAGAAGTTATATGAATTAAGTATATTTCGGAAAGTAATTAAATATATTTTGGAACTAATTTCCACTTATTTTTTACAGCAGGCAGTTTTACATTATACTATAATTATCGCCGGAATAAAAATACCTATGTAGCATTATTCATATATCAGTCAGGAATATTTTAGGCGAACAAAAAGCCAGTCTGCCAACGACGTACAAGGAGGTAGGCTATAACGTCATCGCTCGCGGACTGGCATATTATAATGCTGCTGTCTAAAGCTTAAAGCAAAATATTCTTAAACCACTTACTATAGTATTCTCTGTCCAACTCTTTGAGATAGTTCAGTACAAAGCTCATCTTTCTTCTTAACCTCTTTTTAATGCTTTCAGGGATGCTTCGCTCAGTTTGAAGCCCTGTACTCTTTTGCTGAAGGCAAAGCCTTTTTCACCACAATGCGGGAATACTTTTGCTGCACCGTTGCGTTGACGGCATAGATGTGCGAATAAACCGATTTCTTTTTCGACTGCCATTTTTGTTTCAGCCATGATTGTTCTCTCCTTTGCTTTGAATAAGTCAATTTGTCAATTTGCTCTGTATAAGGCCCCTGCTTTATACGCATTTAGTATAACAGATATTGCTTAATAAGAAAAATAGCTAATAGGAATTATAGATATGACATTTTATTATTGCTTTTTAGCATTCTTCTGTTCTATAATAGCCTTAACCACTTAAATTCTTGAAATCATACTAGCAATATGATAAACTAATTATATTATTCCCATATTTAGAATTCATTACTGTTTTTGTTTTACATAAGTTTAGTTTTAGTTGGAGGTCTGCAAAACATGGAATTAGACAATTACAGAAACTTTTTGGCAATTATCGAAGCCGGCAGTTTTACCGGTGCGGCTGATTACGTACACATCGCTCAGCCGGCCCTCAGCAAGCAGCTGCGTGCCCTGGAAAACTATTTCGGCACCAAGCTGATAATTACCACCCGCGGCAGCCGTCAGATTCTCCTGACCGAAGCAGGACGCGTCCTCTATCAAAAAGCAAAGTACATGTGCGCTTTGGAGGATCTTGCCAAAAGCGAAATCGAAAACATCATGGGCGGTGTTGTAGGTACCCTGCGTTTCAGCATTGCCAACTCCCGCAGTGCTTTATTCATCAAATCCTCACTCAAGGATTTCTGTGCTCTTTATCCTAATATCAAATGTGAGCTGTTTGAAGCAAGCATAAATGAACAGACACAGCAAATGCTTAACGGTATTACCGAGCTGGGAATTTTGAGTGTTCCGGTAGAGCATCAGGATAACTTTGAGGTTCTCTTCCGTCGCGATGAAGAGCTTACAGCCGTTTTCCATAAAAACTCTGTTTTTTTGGACGACAGCAAAAAGGTTGTCACCCTTAAGGAATTAGAGGATGTACCTCTGAGCATCAGCTCCGGCTGCTCCGAAATTTTTCTCAAGGCCTGTGCGCAGACATCCATCGTGCCGCGTATCACCTGCACCAGCACAACCCGCAGCACTACATTGGAATGGACACGCGTCAAGGCAGCTGTTTCTATAGTGCCTGTAGAGCCCGGAGAGGACCTTGGTGAAGAATTTATCACCCGTCCTATATCCGACATCAAGGCAGACGTTTACAAAACCGTAGTAAAGGTTAAGGACAGACCGCTTTCCGTCGTTGCCCAGCATTTCCTCAAATTCTATTCCAAAACACGTAATTCACAACAGGTATGCAACCTGGATGAAGTCCTGAAAAACTCCTCGTTATAAAACAAAAACCGCCTCACGGCGGTTTTTTGTTTTATAATACTATGCTTATGCTTTCCTTGCGAAGGCAATAAAAAAGCCGCCTTACCTGGCGGTTTTTTTATTGTTGCATTGCCACACCCCTGTAACAAGCTACACACGATAAAATTGGAGGAGAAGGAGAATTTGAAAAATCTTTACGTAACAGAACAGCAAATTGTCCGATTTGCTTGGTTTGTTCTAATGTTTGGGAAATCAATATTTCGACCCACATTTGATAGTTGAAAAAAACCGTCTTTGCAAGCAAAGACGGTTAATGCGCACAATTAAGATAGCTGCCACTCTCACATAAACAGTATCTTGTCTGTTAACATCTTCTCCTGTCGCTCGCAGGTCAAGCATATGCTTGTACGAAGTGCTTTGCTGACTCCAGGCAAACCTGTTACAGCGGCGGGACCGTGTGGATTTTCACCAATTAGCGCTTCATACGAAATATTGATTTGTTGCTTTTAATTATACTAAGTCCGATTAAGAATGTCAAGACTTTAGCGAAAAAGTTCTCGAAAAAAATATTGTAAGAACTCATATCACTAAAGAGGCGCTTATTTGTTGACAATAAAAGAATTAGCATCTCTTACTCTTTTTAGGTTAAAAATTCTCACGCCCCGCTTTGTTTTACATTGTGTTTTTACACTTTTATATTAATGTTTTGCAGCACCTATAAGCCATTATAAAAAACAAAAAGGCTGTCACCGATGAAGCTTCATCAATGACAGCCTTTAGCTTGCCGGTCAAAAATCACCACTGGGTGCTTTCTTGCCAGACTTTATTTGTTTTGATTGCGATGCCTCATTGAAGCACGATCAATATCAAAGGCATTAATCAGCTCGGTAACAGCCTGACTTGGGGATACCACGCCATTAACAGCTGCTTCCATTACTGCCGGTAAGCGTCCTTTAATCATCGGGTCTTCAAAGAACAGGTTATGTAAATGCTCGTCAATCATGCTGTTAACCCAAGAAATAGTCTGCGATTTGCGACGTCTGTCGAAGGAACCGCATTCCTTGGTAACCTTTTCGAACTTGCGCATTACTGCCCAAAGCTCAAGCAGGCCTTCCTTGGTCAAAGCAGAACATCTGTAGGCGTGAGTTTTCCAGCCTTCGGTAGCAGGGCGGATGAATTCAATCATACGCTCATACTCACCCTGGGTAACAATAGCTTTCGGCAGATTGTCACCATCGGCTTTGTTGACAACGATAGCGTCGGCAACCTCCATGATGCCTTTCTTGATGCCTTGCAGATCATCACCGGCACCGGTCAGTACTACCAGCATAAAGAAGTCAACCATCGAACGGACAGTGATTTCGGACTGGCCTACACCTACGGTTTCTACTAAGATAACGTCACAGCCTGCAGCCTCGCAAAGCAGCATGGTTTCACGGCTTTTACGGGCAACGCCGCCCAAGGTACCCTTTGCAGGGGACGGACGGATAAAGCAATTTGGTTCACGCGAAAGCATCTGCATACGCGTTTTATCACCCAAAATAGAGCCACCGGTAATAGAGCTGGTAGGGTCGACAGCAAGAACTGCGACCTTGTAGCCCTGATGACACAGCATCTGGCCAAAGGACTCGATAAAGGTACTTTTGCCGGCACCCGGTACACCGGAAATACCGATGCGCAAAGCTTTGCCTGTACGCGGCAGAAGAGCCTGCAGGACACGCTGTGCTTTATCAAAATCCCTCGGTGCATTGCTTTCTATAAGAGTAATAGCTTGAGATAAGGTTTTACGATCGCCTTCACTGACTCCTTTTATTAACTCTTCCGGACTAGGCTTTTTCCTCAAGGGGAATTTCCTAATTTTATCCACAGGGTTATACTTCTCCTCGCTGACAGCGTTTACGGCACTGTCAATCCCGCCCATTACAGAGCAGGCAAAGTTAGGATCTTTTTTCAGGGGTACCCAACTCGGCCTAATATCTTTTTCACCAGTTTCAGGCATTTATATCACCTCAGTCTTCAGCGTGTTCAGCTTTTGCACGGTCAACCAACATTTGCAGTAATTGGATGCAGCACTTAGGAATGTTGGTACCAGGTCCAAAGATGCCTGCTGCACCATGTTCATACAGGTAGTCGTAATCCTGTGCAGGAATTACGCCGCCGATACATACCATGATATCTTCACGGCCACGTTTCTTCAGTTCTTCAACGATTGCCGGCAGCAAGGTTTTATGACCTGCAGCCAGAGAAGAGAAGCCAACCATATCAACGTCGTTATCTACAGCGTCTTGTGCAGATTCTTCCGGAGTCTGGAACAGAGGACCAACGTCGACGGTCCAGCCCATATCAGCGAAGGAGGTTGCCAGAACTTTTTGTCCGCGGTCATGACCGTCTTGGCCCATTTTAGCCAGGAAGATACGAGGACGACGGCCTTCAAGTTTTTCAAACTCATCAGCCAGTTTGGTAGCTTTTTCCATGTCATCGTTGCCGCTGAATTCACTGGAGTATACACCGGATACAGTGTGGATTACAGCATTGAAACGACCGGATACTTTTTCAACTGCGTCAGAAATTTCACCGAGGGAAGCACGGTCGCGAGCAGCTTGTACAGCCATTTCCAGCAGGTTGCCGTTGTCACGGGTTTCTGCTGCGCGGGTAATAGCTTCCAGATCGCGTGCAACAGCGTCGTTGTCGCGTTCTGCTCTCAGTTTTTCCAGACGTTTAATCTGAGCGTTACGTACAGCGGTGTTATCGATGGACAGTACGTTCAGAGGATCTTCCTTAGCCAGACGATATTTGTTCAGGCCAACGATGGTTTCTTTACCGCTATCGATGTTAGCTTGGCGACGAGCTGCGCACTCTTCGATACGCATTTTCGGCAGGCCGGTTGCAATAGCTTTTGCCATACCACCGAGTGCTTCAACTTCCTGGATATGAGCCCAAGCACGGCGAATGATTTCGTTGGTGAGGTATTCAACATAGTAGGAACCGCCCCACGGATCGATAATCTTGCAGACTTTGGTTTCATCCTGGATGTACAGCTGGGTGTTACGAGCAAGACGAGCGGAGAAGTCGGTCGGCAGTGCGATAGCTTCGTCCAATGCGTTTGTATGCAGGGATTGGGTATGGCCCAGAGCAGCAGACATAGCTTCCATACAAGTACGTGAGATGTTGTTGAACGGATCCTGTTCGGTCAGAGACCAGCCGGAAGTCTGGCTGTGAGTACGCAGTGCCATGGATTTCGGGTTCTTAGCGCCGAAGCTCTTAAGAATCTTAGCCCACAGAACACGAGCAGCACGCATTTTAGCAACTTCCATGAAGTAGTTTTTGCCCATATCCCAGAAGAAGGACAGACGTTTTGCGAATGCGTCTACAGGCAGGCCTGCAGCTTCACCGGTACGGATATATTCCATACCATCGGCCAGAGTGTAGCCTAATTCAAGGTCGCAGGTTGCGCCGCACTCTTGAATATGGTAACCGGAAATGGAAATACTGTTGAATTTAGGCATATATTTGGTGGTATATTCGAAAATATCACCGATGATACGCATGGACATAGCAGGCGGATAAATGTAGGTGTTACGTACCATGAACTCTTTCAGAATATCGTTCTGAATGGTACCGGCCATGATGGATTTATCAACACCTTGTTCTTCACCGGATACGATGAAGAATGCCAGTACAGGCAGTACTGCGCCGTTCATAGTCATGGATACGGACATCTGATCCAGAGGAATACCGGAGAACAGGATGTTCATATCGAGCATGGAGCAAACAGATACGCCTGCTTTACCAACGTCACCAACTACACGCGGGTTATCAGCGTCATAGCCGCGGTGAGTCGGCAAGTCGAACGCGATGGACAGACCTTTTTGGCCTGCAGCCAGGTTACGACGATAGAATGCGTTGGATTCTTCCGCAGTGGAGAAACCTGCATATTGACGTACAGTCCACGGACGGAATACATACATTGTGGAGTAAGGACCACGCAGGAACGGAGGAATACCGCTCATGAAGTCCAAATGGTTACATTTATCATAGATATCCTTGGTGTACAGCGGAGCTTTAGGAATACGTTCCAAGGTAGTATCATAAAGGGCATCATAATTTTCGCCCATTTTTTCTTCCAGATTTTTCTTCCATTCGTCATAAGAACAAGAAGGATGATCAGGAAGGGCTACTTTAGTGAAATCCGGATTAATGCTCATTATTCAATCATCCCTTTCTTCTTTTGCAGCATCTTCAGAGTTTGGAAGCAGTTAGCTTTTACGCTGATGAAATCGTCAACGCCAGCATCTTTGTAAACTTGTTCCATGTCTTTTGGAGCAGCGCCGGCCAGGAACAGAGTAGCGGACGGTTTCATAGCTGCTTTAATCATCGGAGCCAGTTTCGGAACGATTTCCGGATAGGTAGCATCGGTGGAGCAGATAACTGCAACATCGTAGTCGCCTTCTTTGAAAGCTTTGAGGCATTTTTCGTATTGATCGCCATCTTCGCCGTCTTGGAAACCATCGTTCAGATGAACGTTGAATTCACCAACCTGCAGGAAAGAGGTGGAGAAGTCGGCACGAGCTTTATGTTGAGGAATCGGTCCCATGTTGCACAGGAATACTTCAACATTTTTGCCGGTTTTCTTAACATAGTCTTCAGTTTCGAAACGCAGTGCTTCATAGCGCTCGGTCCAGTGATGAGCAGCGATTGCTTCAACGGTTTCCGGAGCTTCAGCCTTGCAGGATGCAGCAGCAACCTGGCCGATAGTAGCACCGTTGCTGAATGCTTCGATTGCGCCTTCAACAGTTTCAACAGCAGCCAGCTTGCCGGCCAGGTAGTTGGTGTCGATGTCAGCAACGTAAGCAGCAACAGCAGCTTCGCGTTCTTTCTTCAGTTTCGGAGTGTCCTCTTCGCGGCGCTCCAGCGGTTCTTCGGTCATGTTCGGGTACATGTTTACGCCAACAGCGCGATCGCTGCGCATTTCCAGAGCTTTGAAGCGCTTAGCCAGAACGTCAGCAACTTGTGCTTGCGGATAGCCGGCTTCCAGAGCTTTAATGATGCCGCCCATTTCCTCAACCTTTTGGAACTCAGCCCAGATTTTTTCGGTAATCTGCTTGGTCAGGGTTTCAATGCCCCAGGAACCGCCAGCAGCATCAATCGGGCTCAGCATACCAAATTCTTCTTGCAGCATTACATGCAGGTTACGAGCGATACGACGGGAGAATACGTCGCCTTTACGGATCAGCTCGTCAAACGGCGGATTGTCATAAGTGCAAACGCCGCCTACAACGCTGGAGAAGGTTTGGGTGCAGTTACGCAACATGTTAACATACGGGTCAACAACGGTTTTAGTGAAGCGAGCGCAACGGCCATGAACTTTAATAGCACGGTCTGCTTCTTCAGCACCGAATGCTTCCATAATAGCTGCCCAGATCATACGCAGGGAACGCAGTTTTGCGATTTCCATGAAGAAGTTAGCACCTTGGTTGAAGCAGAAGTACAGGGAGTTAGCAATATCGTGCAGTTCAACACCGCGTTTTTGCATTTGACGTACATATTCAACTGCAGTAGCAAAGGTGTAAGCAACCTCTTGTACTGCTTCAGCACCGCCATCGGTGTAAGCATCACTGTTGATGAAAACAGTGCGCAGCTCCGGAGTATTAGCTTTAGCAAATTTAATGGTTTCAGCCATTTCATCATACAAAGCATCCAGAGAGGTTTCGGTTTTTCCGGTTTTTACCAGCTCTCCGATCGGGTCGCCGCCGATAACGCCGCGCAGGGTTTTTACATCATGACCTGCACCCTTCAGAGCAGCAACAGTCAGAGCCAGCAGGTTTTTAGCGCCGGCACCGGTGTACATCATAATAGGATATTTGTCAAGTTTCAGACCATCCAGCAGAACGCTCATATCTTCAACGGTAGTAACGTTCACGCCAATATCGCCGGGTTTTTCTGCATCTTTAACGTCTACGCCGTTTTTGGTTGCAGTATCCAGTTTGATATTGTAAACAGTGGAGCCCTTGGAAATTTCTTCCTTCAGCAGCTCGTTGTTTTCAGCCGGCAGGGTTTCATCGCAAGCTTGTGCAATGCCCCAAGGCTCGTGTACATAACCGTTAACAGTTGCGCCACGCAGGAAATCGCCCATACCGGGATAATCGTTGGTCGGCAGAATTGCATCAGTGCCTTTACGAGTATAAATCGGGTCAAAGGTAATGCCCTCGTAGTTTTTGGTATACATGATCTTGTCAAAGGGTTTGCCCTTCAACAGTGCATTACATGCCTCCACCCATTCATCCCAGGTGGGTTCGGTAAATTCATCAAAAGTTACCTCCGGGAATTCGGTTACTTTCTCTGACTTACGCAACATGGCTTCCAGTTCTTTGTCTGTCAACGGTCTTTCGCCATCAACGACTGCTGCAGTTTTTTGTTGTTCATCAGCCATTCAAATAATCCTCCTTTAATAATTTAATCATTACTGTGAAAAAGCTCACAGCACCAAGCTGAAACGCATATCACCTCCAGCCAATCTCGTCTGCTGATGCAGCTGCTATCCGACCGCTCTCACCCGGTCATCAGGGGACATGTGCCGCATCCTTGCTTGGATAGATTTTAAGAAGCAAACAGCATTTATATACACGGTCACGGTTGTCCAGGCCGTATATAACAAAATAACAGGCAGTTTAATCTGCCAGGAACTCCTGCAGACGTCCGTAATTAATCTGGACTCTGCGCAGCTCGTTTTCTTCAGGCATAGTATCATTAAGAATCATGTTGCCTAAAGCAGCACCCGGCTCTGCGCCGCGGTTCTGCATAAAACGGGCATAGTATTCAATCTGCGGAACATCTTCGGCAGCCTTGTAAATAACAGCAGCCTGTTCCAAAGGATCTTCTGCGATGATATAGGGATTTACACCTTCATTAAAGTATTTTTTCAAAAGCTCGCAGATATCTGTCTTTTTGGGGTTATATTGCACACGTACGCACTTTACTTCCAGCTCACCGCTGGCTTTAGCACGTCCGGCAACAACTTCTTCAACGCCTTTCATACCTTCAAAGGCTGCTAGCAGTTCAGCAATTTTGCCTGCCAAATATAATTCTTTCATATCAATAACCTCCCTTTAAACAGCAAAAAATAAAGCCACCACATTTGTGATGGCTGGATTGTCAGCACGACAGCGCACCCCTACGCTGTCGTACTTGAGAGGAGAAAGGAAATGTTCTCAGCTAAAAGAAAAATTTGAGAATGGGATTTGAAAAACACGATATGTCCAGTATCGCGGACAAGTATGACAGATAACATCGATGGCCCGGCCACTCTCCAAAAGGTCACAGCCATCACATGACCTTCAATGGCATAAGAAACAGAAAACCGTTTCTCAAAAAGAATCCTTTACCCAATATGGGCAGGACTTTTGAAAAACGGTGAAATATCAAAAGCTACTAGGCGCACAAGCCTATACTACAGCTCTACGACATCTCTCCCCGTCTCTCGCAGGTCAAACGACGATGCATCTTACAGGCAGTTCTTCTGGCTTCGCTTCTTCACGTGTTTCACCTTCCCAGAGGACCCCTCCAGTGGTATAAACAAAACACGCTCCACGTCACAGCGGCGGGACCGTGCCGGACTTTCACCGGCTTCTCTATTGAGCATTCGCACCTGTAATATCAATATCAACTTGTTGACTTAATTATAGCAGTTACTATTTATCTTGTCAACCTTTTTCATTGATTTTTATTTTTGTGTTTTCATTCCATGTATATATCAGTCTTATGTGTAGCTGCATCCATTTCTGATTAACTGTTCTTTGTGTTTAATTTACATATAATACAATAAAAAATCTATTATATCAGCCGCAACCGGCTTTAAGGCAATAAAAAACGCCTACAGCTCAGCTGCAAGCGTTCTTACGATTTAGCAATCTTCATTTTTATACCACCTGTTAATGGATATAGTAGAAATTCATTTCATATAAAGCTTTGACAAATTTTTCCAGCATTATTCTCACCTCCCGAGATCAGTGAATCATATACCATTTAAAGTTGCACAGAGTTTCAACAAATTTTTCAAAAGTCATTTTTATATCATCCCTTCTGCTTTATTTTAAGGTCTTGCCTTAACATGCATTAAGTATAACACCTTATGACGTTTTTGTCCACTATGGACTTTTTATGTCCCGATAGATGTTTATAATGCTTCAAAGCCTTGCACCATGCTATTTTACAAGGATTTTACATACAAAAGCAAAGAGGACTGCAAGAAAAATTTTTCTTAAATCATGAAAAATTTTTCTGCAATCCTCTAAAATTATGCCTGCTTAGCCTTAAACCACCATGCCAGCAGCGGCGGGATAAAGATATTTATCACCAGCACACGCACCAGCTGATAGGTCAGGATAATCGAAACATTCTCACCCATACTCATACCGGCTAAAGACATTTCGGCTATACCTCCCGGCGCCATCGCCAAAAACGCCGTTACCAGCGAAAAACTGTAGCGTGCGGAAAGCACATTAGCCATACCGATACTCACAACAATGAGTATCGCCGTACCGATAAGAATATAGGGCACCATTTTTTCTGTTTTTACTATGCGGTCCGCATCAAGCTGCATACCCATGAACAGACCGATGCTGGCCTGCGCCGCCGCCATGAGCCAAAAAGGCACAGGCTGCACACCGCCGTCAAAGACGGAAAATGCAGCCGTCGCCAAAATCGGTCCTAACAGTTTCGGCGTCGGCATATGTATTTTTGTTGCTATAAAGCTGCCCAATATAGACAATGGCACTACAACAAGCCAATGCACTCCGCCATGATTGGGCAATGCTACGCTGCTGCCCGTCACCTGCGCGTTCAGCAGCCAGATTACAAGAAACGGCACAGTAATAACTACACCCAGCAGACGCAGAATCTGCATTACCATGACAACATTAGGATTGACCTCCTTGTCGTCCTCGCAAAGCAACATCGTCAGCGTCATGCCGCCGGGAAGCATACCCATAATGCAGCTTTTGAGGTTTTCCCGCGCCAGCTTTGCTGTAACAAAGGCCAAGGCAATACTGGCAGCCAAAATAACTATCGTTGCTTCCGCTACACCAACCAGCTCAGCCAGAAAGTTATTCCAAGTGTCGGCTGTAAAGGTAGAACCGATACCGTAGCCTGCAACCATCAATGCATATTCACGCCATTGCTTAGGCCAGCTTACGTCGCTGCGATGTGTCAGAGTTTTACAAAGCAAAGCAGTCAGCAGGCCGCCCAGCAAAAACGGTATCGGCAGATGCATGCGTACCAGCAGGCTTCCCAGGCAAAGCGCCATGATAAAAAGCAATAAGCGGTTTAAAAACATAGCTTTTACTCCTGCTCTACACCGTTAGCGGATAAAGCATTCATGATGCGCTCAATCAGCTCGCCGCGCATTGTATGCTGTGAGGAGGAATAAGTGATAATCTCATGCTCCTTCAGGCCCATTTCACGCTTGAAGAGTGCCTTTTGGGACATGGCCGCATTTTTAGAAAGCTTGTCGGATTTTGTCAGTACAACCTGTACCTTCAGGCCGCAGCTGCGCAGCCAGTTAAAGCATTCCATATCGCTGTCCATAGGCTTATGGCGGATATCAATCAGCTGGCAGACAACACCGAGGTTTTCACTGCCGGATAAATATTTGCTGATAAACCCGGACCATTGGTCCTTATTATTATGGTTTGTTTTAGCAAAGCCGTAGCCGGGTAAATCTACCAGATAAAAGGATGCCCTTTCATCCTCACCCTCAACTACGCGCTTAGCCTCCAGCTCATAAAAGTTGATGGTCTGCGTTTTTCCCGGAGTAGAGCTTACGCGTGCCAGGCCGTTGCGGCGGCAGAGTGAATTGATAAGCGACGATTTACCGACATTACTGCGGCCGATAAAGGCAGCCTCAATAAGAGCAGGCTGCGGATATTGGTCTGCACGTACTGCAGAGGCCACATATTTAGCACGGATAATATCCCAATTATCTTTACTCATTTTTATCCTCCAATGCCAGCTTCAAAACATCATCAAGATGCTCAACAGGTATAACCTGCATTTCCTTACGAATATTTTCCGGCAGCTCGTCCAGATCCTGCATATTGCGCTTCGGCAGCAGTACTGTCTTTACGCCATAGCGATAAGCCGCCAGCATTTTTTCCTTAATACCGCCGACAGGCCATACCTTGCCGGACAGGGAAATTTCGCCGGTCATCGCCAGCTTGCCTTTAACCTTTTTACCTGTCAGCGCCGATACCATGGCAGTAACCATTGTTACGCCGGCAGACGGTCCGTCTTTGGGCACAGCGCCCTCCGGCAGGTGGATATGGATATCCATCGTTTCACCAAAGTTGGCTGCAATCCCCAGCGCTTCCGCACGGCTGCGGATATAGGTATAACCGGCCTGAGCCGACTCCTTCATTACATCGCCCAGCTGACCTGTAAGCGTGAGGTTGCCCTTGCCCTTAAACGCCAGCACCTCTACCTTCAGCAGCTCGCCGCCGACACTGGTCCATGCCAGGCCATTGGCAACGCCGACACTTGATTTCAGGCTGATATCATCATCAAGGTAAATAACCGGTCCCAGATATTTTTCCAGATTCTTTTCTGTTACCTGAGCGCCCTTACTCTTGCCCTTAACGATTTTGAACGCAACCTTACGGCAAATGCCTGCCAGCTTACGCTCCAGGTTACGCACGCCTGCTTCCCTGGTATAGTCGTGAATTACACGGCGGATAGCCTTTTCGCTGACGCTTACCTTATATTTTTCCAAGCCGTTCAGCTTAAGCTCCTTCGGCAAAAGATGCAATTGAGCAATCTTAACCTTTTCTTCATCAGTATAGCTGCTCAGCTGGATAATCTCCAGACGGTCCAGCAGAGCCGGCGGAATAGTATCTACGGCATTAGCTGTTACAATCCAGAATACATGCGACAAATCAAACGGGAATTCAATAAAGTGGTCACTGAAGCTGTTGTTCTGCTCCGGATCAAGCACCTCCAACAGCGCTGAAGCCGGATCACCGCGAAAATCAGAAGCCATTTTATCAATCTCGTCCAACAGGAATACCGGGTTCATGCAGCCGCAAGCCTGCATACCGTGAATAATGCGTCCCGGCATAGAACCGATATAGGTACGGCGATGACCGCGGATTTCCGCTTCATCACGCACACCGCCCAAAGAAACGCGGGTAAATTTACGCTTAATAGCCTTGGCAATACTGCTTGCCAAACTGGTCTTGCCTACGCCCGGAGGTCCTACCAGACACAGAATAGGTCCGCGTGTGCTTTTGGACAATGCACGTACTGCCAGATACTCCAGAATGCGCTCCTTAACCTTCTTCAGGCCGTAGTGGTCATTATCAAGAACAGCCTGAGCCTTATCCAGGTCAAAATTATCCTTAGTAAATTTGCCCCAAGGCAATGCCAGCAAAGAATCAATATAGGTGCGGATTACCGCTCCCTCCGGCGTCATCGACGGCATTTTCGCCAGACGTCCCAGCTCCTTATTGATTTTTTCCGCAACGTTTTGCGGCATTTCCAGCTTGGACATCTGCTCCTTGTAGTCAGCGATTTCTGCCTGCACGTCTTCGTTTTCGCCAAGCTCCTTGCTAATAGCCTTAATCTGTTCACGCAGATAATATTCCTTCTGATTCTGCTCCACCTGCTGGTGTACCTGCTCGGAAATATTTTTGGCTACATCGGCAATTTCCTGCTCACGCACCAGAATCTCGTATAATTTACGCAGACGCAGCTTCAGCGGCGCCATTTCCAGCAGCTCTTCCTTTTCGGTCAAAGACAGCGGCAGATAGCCGACAATAATATCAGGCACCTTGCTTAAATCAGTACGAGATTTAAGCGACTGCACCGTATCGGGATTAACCTTTTTCGTAAGCAGTACCCATTGCTCAAAGGCATCCAGCAGCAGACGGCGCAGGCCTTCTGCTTCGGCATCGACCGCATCGTCAGCAGGCACTACTTCTACCTCACCGACAAAGAAATCCTGCTCATTCTCATGAACCTCTACCGCATTCAGCACATGTACGCGCTCCAGGCCTTCTACCAGCAAGCGCACAGCACCGTTAGGCAGCTGCAGCCTTTGCTTGATATTAGCCAGAACCCCCCATTCATATAAATCATCGGCAGCAACATTTTCCTGCTCAGGCTGTTTTTGCCCAACCAGAATAATTTGCTTGTCCGTACCTTCGGCTGCGTCAATAGCAGCTATAGATTTTTCTCGGCCGACATCCAGATTGGCAATCATGCCCGGAAAAATCAAGACGCCCCTCAAAGCAAGAAGGGGCTTTGTAATTATCAAATTAGCCATATAATCCCTCCTTAAGCTCCCAAAACAAGAGAGAAATTTATCGGCAGTACGCACACAGGCATACTTGCCATAGCGATAAAATAAGGGAGAAGGTATAATAATCCTTCCCCCTTAGATATTTTGTTATTTTGTAAGCATTTGCGGCTCGCAATGCTGGCGTATAGTAGCTTCAGTAACAATGCACTTTGTTACATCATCACGGGAAGGAACATCATACATTACGTTACGCATGGTGGATTCAATAATAGATCTCAGGCCACGCGCTCCGGCATTACGTTTCAATGCTTCCTCAGCAATAGCAGTAAGAGCACCCGGTTCAAACTCCAGCTCCACGCCATCCATTTCCAGGAAACGCTGGTATTGCTTAACCAAAGCATTACGCGGCTCAGTCAGTATTTGTACCAGGGCAGCCTCATCCAACGGATTGAGTGTTACTACTACCGGCATACGTCCTGCAAATTCCGGAATAATACCGAACTTCATGATATCCTCAGGCAATACCTTGGCAAATACAGCCTCGTTATCAACCTCTTCCTTACGGCGGATATCAGCACCAAAGCCCAGGTTTTTCTTACCTACGCGGGCATTGATGATATGCTCCAGTCCAGCAAAGGCACCACCGCAGATAAACAGGATATTGGTTGTATCAATATTGATAAACTCCTGATGCGGATGCTTACGTCCTCCCTTAGGCGGAACGCTGGCAACAGTACCTTCAAGGATTTTCAGCAGAGCCTGCTGAACACCTTCACCGGAAACATCACGGGTAATGGAAACGTTTTCGGATTTACGGGCAATTTTATCAATCTCGTCGATATAGATAATGCCGCGTTGAGCAGCTTCAATGTCATAATCGGCATTGCTGATAAGCTTGAGCAGAATGTTTTCAACATCCTCGCCTACATAGCCTGCTTCCGTTAAGGTAGTAGCATCAGCAATAGCAAAGGGAACCTGCAGAATCTTTGCCAGAGTCTGGGCGAGCAGTGTTTTGCCGCTACCGGTAGGACCGAGCATCAGAATATTGGATTTCTGCAGCTCCAGGTCGCGCTTGGACTCCGGATTCTGGATTTCGTAGTTGATTCTCTTGTAATGATTATATACTGCTACGGACAAGGTTTTTTTAGCCTCATCCTGACCAATAACATACTCATCTAAGATTGCCTTGATTTCCTGAGGCTTCGGCAGATCAGCTACATTCGCCAACTGCTCGGCAGCATCGCTTTCTTTTTCCTCGTCAAGCATGGATTTGCAGAAGTCGACACACTCATCGCAGATAAATACTCCACGACCGGAAATCAATCTTTTTACCTGACCTTCACGCTTGCCGCAAAAGGAACAGCATGGTTTTCCATCATGTCCTTCATCAAAATTCATATTTTAAATCTCCTTATAGTATATCTTACTCTGCAGATTTACTACGGGAAACAACCTCATCAATCAGGCCATATTCCTTAGCTTCTTTACTTGTCAGATAATGATCGCGCTCGGTATCGGCAGCAATTTTTTCCACTGTCTGACCGGTATGCTTTGCCAGAACCTGGTTCATTTCTTCACGGATACGCAGAATTTCACGGGCATGGATTTCAATCTCCGTTGCCTGGCCCTGTGCACCGCCCAAGGGCTGATGAATCATAACACGGGAATACGGCAATGCAAAACGTTTGCCCGGCGCGCCTGCTGCCAGGAGCACGGATGCCATGCTGGCAGCCATGCCCATGCAGATAGTAGAAACGTCAGGCTTAATATACTGCATCGTATCATAAATAGCCATACCGGCGCTTACGCTGCCGCCGGGGCTGTTAATATACAGATGGATGTCTTTGTCCGGATCCTCGGACTCCAGAAACAATAACTGAGCAATGACAACATTTGCCATATTGTCATCAATCGGACCGGTAACGAAAACAATCCTATCCTTCAAAAGACGTGAATAAATATCATAGGAACGTTCTCCACGACTAGATTGTTCAACAACGATAGGCACATAATTCATTTTGTCACACTCCTTTACTGTAAGTATAACCTAAAATTATTTTGCGCTGTCGATAACAACGTGTGCAGCTTTGCGGCGCAGAATGTTAGCCAGCAGCAAGCCCATGGTGCCGTTGCCTTTGATGATTTTCTTAACTTCTTCAGGAGAAGCGCCGTGTTGTGCGGAAATAGCAGCGATTTCTGCATCAACGTCAGCCATGTCAACCTGAATGTCTTCAGCTTTAGCGATAGCGTCCAGAACCAGATCGGTCTTAACGTTTTCTTCAGCAACCGGGCGTTGGTTTTCACGGATTTTAGCCATGTCCAGACCGGTGTATTGCATGTACATATCCAGGCTCATTTTACGGCTTTCCAGGCTCATTTTCATTTCTTCAACCATTTGGCTGATTTTGTCTTCGATCATGATTTCTGGAACGCTGAATTTAGCGTTAGCTACAGCCAGGTCAATCAGTTCATGCTCGTATTCAGCTTTAGCGTTAGCTTCAGCAGCTTTTTGCATACGCTCTTTGTAGTTAGCACGCAGATCTTCTACAGTTTTGAATTCGGTCTTGGAAGCAACATATTCGTCGTTCAGTTCCGGCAGCTCTTTGCGTTTTACGTCTTGGATGTTTACTTTGAAGATAGCTTCTTTGCCAGCCAGGTCTTTAACAAAGTAATCTTCCGGGAAGGTTACTTCTACGTCAGTAGAATCGCCTTTAGACAGGCCAACCAGCTGATCTTCGAAGCCGGGGATGAAGGAGTTGGAACCAACTTCCAGAGGATAGCCTTTGCCTTCACCGCCGCTGAACGGTTCGCCGTCAACAGTACCTGCAAAGTCGATGATAGCGAAGTCACCTTTTTCAATTACAGCGCCTTCTTCAGCAACTACCATTTTAGCGTCGCGGCCCATCATGTCTTTAATTTGAGCGTCAACCTGCTCGTCGGTTACTTCAACTTCTTTTTTTTCTACATGCAGACCTTTGTATTCGCCCAGTTCCGGTTCCGGTTTCAGGGTTACTTTAATGGTCAGTTCCATATCTTTGCCTTCTTCGAAGGTAGATTCTTCAACTTTAGGATCGGATACAGGGATCAGCTTTTCCTGATTCAGAGCTTCGCTGTATGCTTTGTTAGCAACGATTTCAAAAGCTTCTTGTTTTACAGCTTCTTTGCCATAGTGCATTTCAATGATAGCACGCGGAGCTTTGCCTTTACGGAAGCCAGGGATATTTGCCTGGTCAGCAATTTTTTGTACAGCCTTTTTATAGCCTGCGTTTACCTCAGCAGCCGGAGCGGTAATTTTTAAAGTTGCCTCATTTTCTACTCTTTCAACAGTAACGTTCATTAATAAAATCCTCCCTTAAATTTATGTGGGTAAAAAATAATATAATCGGATTAAACTGTCAGCTTTCCTTAGCGAAAATGTGCTGACACAAATCGCTCATAATATCATATCACAATGCTCGCTTCTTGACAATACCAAAAAACCCGACAGAAGCAATCTGTCGGGCAAATTTTTAAGTGGAGCGGAAAACGAGATTCGAACTCGCGACCCCCTCCTTGGCAAGGAGGTGCTCTACCACTGAGCTATTTCCGCGTCGTGTGCATCAGCAACGAATATAAGTATAAGACATCAGGCGACTTTTGTCAACACCTTTTTTGAAAAAGTTGAGATTTTTTTCAAGTTTTTTTCTCAGCCCTATCCTAACCCATTACAACGCGCCAAATCATCATAGACAAGCGCCGCCAGACGCTGCGTTAATTCCTGGTTTTCCGCACAAAGCTTCGTCTGTGACAGCAATGCTTCCAGCTTAGCCTTGTTGCACATAATGCAGCAGCAAGGCATAATGATTTCGCTGGCCATATAGGCAGCGGCGCGCAAAGACATTTCATCCTGCAGCAGGCTGCCGCTTGCTGCCTTGGATGCGAAAACCGCAAGGCGCATATCCAGCGCCCGCGCCAGCTGTTTTTCTAAAACACCGGCCATAGCTTAACGCATGTTTTCGATAAAGTCTTCAAAGGTGTTAATCAATACAGTGTGACCGGTAACCTTCAAATCGCGCAGATAAGTGCCGTAGGATTCATAAACCTCGTCACTCAGCTCCATTTTCAGGCCTTCCTTAACATATTCATCCATCATTTTCAGAATGAAACGGTTAACTTCATTGGTACCGGGCTTAACATTCAAAGGAATAATGCGGCTTTCAGCCTCATATTTTTCTACAACAACCTTCCAGCCACCGGGAACAGGCGGCAGACGGGTTGCTTTAATGAAATAATTATCAGGAGAAAAGCCTACATAACCATCCATTTTATTATATAATTTTGCTTTTTGTACAGGGAAACCATTTTTATTGCCCCATTTAACGATTTCTTCGCAAACTTCATTATTATGGATTACGCTCGGAAAAGTTGCTTCCGCTAAGATTTCAGACATACTGATACCTCCTCATGGTTTATAGTCATATTTTACTCTAACTTGCAGATTATTTCAACAAAAAAGCATGTATACAATAAGTCTCAAACTTTTAAAAAACCGGCATCAAGCTGATGCCGGTTCAAAAGCAATTCTTTTAAATTTGTCCCAAAGCCTTCAAAATGCACTGAGCGATAATCGCGCTGGCAATATAGGTGCCTACAAAGACAACGATTGCCAGAATAACAATGCGCCAGCCGGTCTTGGCAAAGGCATCAAGGTCCTTGCCTATGGATACACCGGCATAAGCCAGAATCGGGGTACATAAGGCCACAAAGCCGACATTTTTTACATAGCCGTTGATAATATCACTGCCGGGAACGCCGGGGATAGTCAGAATACAGCCCAGTGTTACAACCCATGCCGCAGCCGGAATACCTCCGGGAATATATTTTGACAACAGCATGCCGACAAAAGCAATAACCGCCAAAATCAGCAGGCCGGGAATAGACTGGATAATATCAGCCTTGGTTCCCAATACGTTGGAGAACAAGCTCATGAAGGTTACAATAGCCAAAATGATAATTGTATCTTTAATTTTCATTATGCTTCCTCTCCTTTCTTATCAGCTTCTGGCAGTACGCCATATTTTATCTTATAGAATCTCTTATAGAGCCATTCGGTCATCGGCAAGCCCAGCCATACGGACATATACAAACCGTCAAGACCGGAAAGCATATTACTTGCTGCGCCGAAGGCTGCCAGCTGATCAGCCATATCAGGATACATAGCAACCAAAGAGCCCACTGCAGCCGTCATCATGCTGGCAGAGCCTACGCCGGAGGCCATAGCCAATGCATACGGGTGAATCGGCAGTACGGAAGCAGCAACGCTGGCCATCAGGCCGAAGAAAATAGTACCGAAAACAGTACCGGCAATATAAACGCCCATAACGCCGCGGCCTTCACTGCTGTCCAGACCAAACTTTTCGCCGATAAGCGCAACGTTCGGCTCACGTGCGATAGAATGCGCAGCACCGATGGTTTCACGCTTCAGGCCCAGGTAAACAGCAACAGGTACGCCTAAAAGCACAGTACCGAGGTTACCGAACTCCTGCAGAATCAGCGCCGGAGAAGCTGCCAGAATCTTCGGCAGGGTAGGACCTACCAGCGTACCGTAGCGTGCCATCAAAAGCATCAGCGTTACGCCGACCAGACTGCTGGCATCCAGCATTTCCTTTCTGCCGGACAGGTTCAAAAATTTAGGTGTTGTCAAAATACCCAAAAGCAGAGCGTACAGCATCGGCAACAATACGATACGACCGATACCGAACTTCAGGGTATGAGTGCCGATCAGCTCGGAAACAATGATCAGCGCCAGAATTATGGCATGTAATTTAATGTTCTTCATTACATTCCCTCCCACAAATTATTTCTATTTTACTTATTAAAATAGCTCTCCAATTTCGCAATATACTCTTCCTTGGTCAGAATCGGCTTGAAGTCAGCCAGGATAGCCTTAGCCTCTTTCGCATCATCATACAGCAAATCTATCAGCATCATGGCAAAGGCTTTAGCCGGCAACAGCACAGCAGCATTAAAATCTACCATATGGAAGTCAGGTGTATGCAGCAGGCCGTCCGTACCACCGATAAACGGATGGATAACAGGCATCAGGTGTGATACGTCACCCATATCGGTAGATGCGCTGAAATGACCGGCATCCTTTATCTCTACATCCGGATAAGCAATTTTCGCATTTGCTGCAAACAGTTCATTCATGCGCTTGTTGCAGCTCAGCGGGAACATGCCCGGCAGTGTTTCGATAACGGTCTGTGCGCCGACAGCATCGCCGCCAGCCTTAAGTGCTGCGTCAACGCGCGTATGTGTGGAATCAATAGCATCCATGGTTTTTGCACGCACATACAGCTCCAGGCGTACATCATCAGGCACAGAATTTACAAAGTCACCGCCCTTAGTAATAATCGGGTGCACACGCACTACGTCCTGCTCGCGGAAGGTTTCACGCAAAGCGTTGATACCCATAAGTCCCAGACAAGCAGCATTCAGCGCGTTGACACCTTCATGCGGAGCGTCGGCTGCATGGGCTGTTTTGCCGATATAGCGAACAGTTTTACCTACAAAGCCGTTGCTGCTTTCGCCGATAGAAACCGTAGGCTTCGGCATATTTTTATCAGCATGCATCTGCATAGCCATATCAATATCATCAAAAGCGCCTTCATAAATCAGCTCGCCCTTGCCGCTCATAAAATGCAGCTTGCCAGACTCCACTAATTTTTTGCGGTACGCAATTTCGATATATTCCTCAGCAGGAACACCGAAGAACACCACATCACCGGCCAGCTCCGGTAAAACACCGGATTTTACAATACCGCAGGCAGCTGCCAGCATGGTGGAGATCTGCAGGTTATGGCCACAGGCATGCGCAGCGCCTGTGGCCGGGTCCGCCTTCGGACTTGTAGGGCAGCCTACTGCATCAAGCTCGCCTAAAACGGCTGCTGTCGGTCCGGGCTTGCCGCCTTTCGCACGTCCCTTAACACCATTGATTGCCAAGCCGGTCTGCGGCTCCAAGCCCAGGTCACGCATAAATTCCGCAACCTTGGCAGCGGTTTTGACTTCCTTGAAGCCTAATTCCGGTTCATCGTTGATGCTGGCACAAATTGCCTTTATCTTGTCCGCATATGCTTCAATTGCCGCACATGCCTTTTCTTTTAAAATTTCTTTTGTCATTTCAGTGCGCCTCCAACGTACCTGTCTATTTGACACGTACATTAATAAAAAAATTTAAGTATTTGACTCAATTATATCATACTTATAGGTAAAGTCAAATAAGAATATCCGCTAAAAAAATTATTACCTTATAATGTGCAATTTGATGCAATATTAGCTATTTTCCAGAATTTTGTCCACTAAATATATGCTCTAAAATGTTTACTCCCTACTTTTTTTGCTAAGTTTTACAGTTTTTCTGTTTACCTTTTACCGACATCTGTGCTAAAATATAAAAATGGTATTTGTCGGCAGAAAGAATCCGACTTAAAACAGTTGACTGCTGACAACTACAGCACATGTTGATATAATATAAGGAAAGGAGTCTTGACATGTTTGCTCAGATGAAAAAAGATATTGATGCCATTATGCTGCGCGACCCGGCAGCAAAAACAAGACTGGAGGCCGCACTGTGTTATCCCGGGCTACATGCCATCTGGCTCCATCGTATAGCGCATCACTTTTATCTGAAAGGCTGGGTAGTATTCCCACGCCTGCTTAATACATTTTCCCGTTTTCTTACCGGTATTGACATCCATCCCGGTGCTACACTGGGCCCCGGTCTTTTCATTGACCATGGCATGGGACTTGTTATCGGCGAAACCGCTGAGCTTGGCAGCAATGTTACGCTCTATCAGGGAGTTACCCTTGGCGGTACCGGCAAGGAAAAAGGTAAGCGCCATCCCACCATCGGCAACAATGTTGTTGTTTCCAGCGGTGCGAAGGTACTCGGTTCCTTCAAGGTAGGCGACAATTCCAAAATTGGCAGCGGCAGCGTAGTTCTTAAAGAGGTTCCGCCCAATTCCGTCGTTGTTGGTGTACCCGGACGTGTTGTAACACGCAACGGTGTACGTATTGCCTCCAACAATGATGCCGAAAGCATGATTGACCTGAACCATGATAAACTGCCTGATCCGGTAGCAGATTATGAAGAGCTGCTCGCCAAGCACATGGAAGAAATTAACGGCCGCCTCAAGGAACTGGAAAATCTTATTTATGACACTCAAGGTAAGCATTCTGACTAAAAAGAGGTAGAAAAATGAGCAGAACAATGACCACAGCAGAAGCCATTCAGGAAGCACGCCGCTGCCTGAATTGTGCGCGCCCTACGTGCCGCACCGGCTGTCCGATTGAAAACAATATTCCCGGCTTTATCCGTGCCTTAAGCGAAGGTAATATCGGTATGGCTTACGAAATTATTTCCGAACGCAGCAATCTGCCCGCTATCTGCGGACGTGTCTGCCCGCATGAGCGTCAGTGCGAAGCACATTGTGTGCTGACAAAAAAGAAATGCGGTATCGAAATCGGCAGTCTGGAAATGTTCATTGCCGACTTTGCCCACAACAATGATTTAAAGTCCACGCAACCTTCAAGCAAGCTGCGCGGTAAGGTTGCCGTAATCGGCTCCGGCCCGGCAGGTCTTACTGTAGCAGGCGATTTGGCCAAAATGGATTTCGATGTTACTATTTTCGAAGCACAAAGCGAGCCCGGCGGCGTACTGCTTTTCGGCATTCCGGAATTCCGTCTGCAAAAGGATGTTGTCCGCCGTGAAATCAGCGAGCTGCAACATATCGGTGTGGAAATCCGCACCAAGCAGCTTGCCGGCGTAGATTTTACCGTAGATGACCTTTTTGCCCAAGGCTATGATGCAATTTTCATGGGCACAGGTACCTCTCTGCCGCGCACGTTGGATATCCCCGGCAAAGAGCTGTCCGGTATTTTGACCGCAACCTACTTCCTGCGTATGGTGGTACTGGCTGACGGAGGCAAGCTGGATGCCAGCGAAACACTGCTGCACACCGGTGACAACGTTATCGTTGTCGGCGCAGGCAACGTGGCTATGGATGCGGCCCGCACCTCTATCCGCCGCGGTGCCAAAAACGTCACCATCGTCTACCACAAAACGGAAGCTGAAATTTCTGCTTTTCCATCTGAATATGAAGCCGCTGTTGCCGAAGGTGTACAGTTCCGCTTCCTGAAGCAACCTATCGCCTACTTCAACAAGAAGCAGATGCGCGCCTTAAAGAATATCCGCCGACAGGCTACGGCAGCGGACGAAACCGAATTAGCCGGCTTATTGCTGCAAAACATTACCAAAACCGAAACCGGTGAGTTTATCGCAGAAGGCGGTCAGGAGCTTATCCCCTGCGACTGCGTTATCCTCGCAGTAGGCCAGAAACCCGCAGCACGTATTGTTTCTTCCACTAAAGGTATTCAGGTTGATAAACAGGGCTTTGTTATCACCCGTGACCGTCCCTACGGCATGACTACCCGCGCCGGCGTTTTCAGCAGCGGCGATGTGGTACATGGTCCTGCTACCGTCGTTTTGGCAATGAAGGAATCGAAGAAGGTAGCTGCAGGCATTGCGCAATATGTTGATGCTAAAAAGCTGCTGGAAGACTGCACTATGGATTCCACTACTCTGTAATAAGCATTTCTGCATACAAAAAAAACCGTCATTTCCCCAATAGTCTGAGGAAATGACGGTTTTATTTCTTTTATTCGCTATATTTTCTATACGCGGTATGATTGGTGCAGCCGACAATGTTATTGATAGCAAAGCCATGCTTGAGCGCAGCAGTGACAAATTTCTTTGCCTGAAGTACCGCTTCCTTCATGCTAAGGACGTTTGCCAGGCCTGCGGTAATTGCTGCTGAGAAGGTGCAGCCTGCGCCATGGTTGTAGGAAGGATAAATTTTCGGCACAGCCATTTCTGTGAATTCCTTGCCATCGTAAAAAATATCAATTGCGGAATTGTCGCTCATACGCTCGCCGCCCTTGATAACAACGCTCTTCGCACCGGCAGCAACAATCTTCTCTGCTGCTTCCCTAATCTGCTCGACGGTAGTAACCTCAGGCATATCTGCAAGATAAGCAGCTTCCACGGTATTCGGGGTAATAATATCGCAGCGCGGCATCAGCAGCTTTTTGATAGATTCTGCCGCATCCGGCACCAGAATCAGGTCACAGCCCTTGCATACCATAACCGGATCAATAACAACGTTCTGCAAATTGTACTTATCAATCGTAGCTGCAACCAGCTCTACCAGCTCGGCACTGCCCAGCATACCGGTTTTCATCGCATTGATGCCAACGCCTTCAATCGCTGTCACCAGCTGTTTTTCTACCAAATCCAACGGCAACGGAAATACGCTGTGCTCCCAAGTAGTAGGATGCATAGTAACAATGCAGGTCAAGGCAGGCATACCATAAACGCCCAGCTCCTCCATAGTTTTAATATCCGCTTCCATACCGGCGCCGCCGCTTGTATCGCTACCGGCAATTGTCAATGCTTTATTCATCAAGGTCATAAGACACACTCCTTCACTTTAATAATGTAATCATTATAACCTATCGACTGGCATCTGAATAAGCTCAATTTATGGATATTTAATATAGTCAGATAAAAAGCTTTGCAAACAAAACGACCTAGAAACATAGCAACCTATTTATGTTTAGAATGTATAAGTATAGGTCACATGCACCATGCGCGGCAGGCAGTAATACTTGGTAGCGGAGCCCGGATTGCTTACGATATCATCCCTGTCGAAGATATTTTCCACGCCAAGCTCTACACTGCTGCTCTTATCGAACTTATAGCCGGCAATAAAGTTTACCGGCAGCAAATCGCCCCAGCCGCTGGCTCTGTCCGTAGTAAACATGCCTGTCAGCGCAGCATTGAACTTAGCATCATGGTATTTAATGCCGGCATTGTATTGCTCGCGTGCAAATTTACGCTCCCATACGCCTTTTTTATTTTTACCCATAGGATTGCAGAAATTAGCGCCCAGAGAATAGCTGTATTTGCTGCCAAAATCCTTCTCATAGGTCATTTCCAGACCTTTGTTTTTAAAGGACATATTACGTGTTACATACGGATTGGAGCTTGTTCCCTGGCCTTCGTACTCAATAGTATCCAAATCCATATAATACAAAGCAGCTTTGAACATGCTTGTATTAGATGTCTTTTTGTAACCGAACTCATAGGTCCAGCCTTCTTCAGGCTCCAGTAAAGGATTAGCCGCAAAGTTGGCACCGCCACCGCCGTAAATCTGGGTAAATGTAGGCATCTTAAAAGATTTTGCCGCATTTGCATATAAGCTGCTGTTGTTATCCAGCTTCTTCAGCAAAGCAAACTGCGGAGTAAAAGCATTGTAACGCTTATTGGCCTCTACAACAGTTTCACGGGCACCTACTGTAGCAGTATAGCCTGCACCAAGATCCTTGGAAAGCTGTGCAAACACAGCATAATTCGTTCTGAATTCGTTAATCTTCGTACCCGGTTTAATATTTTTGGCTACGGTAATATCATTTTTATAGGAATCACGGGAAACCGTCGTACCAACAATAACATCACCGAATTTACCGGTAATCTGCTTTTGCAGATCAAGGCCTATGGTATCAAAGCGTAAATGATCGGACTTGGTCCATTTAGAGCCCGTAACATTGTAAGTCTGATTTCTGCGGTTGCTGCGGTTATAAAACAAATTGGCACTCACGCTGTCATCCTTATATTGTAAGCGTGAAAAATCATCAATATAGTGGTAATTCGCATCCTCGGTAAGCTTGCTCCAGGTTTTGTCATACTGATCATAGGAATACTTGCTGTCATTGTGCTGATGTGAAAAACTCCAATTATCATCAAACTTATAGCTTGCGGTAAAGGACTTTTTGTTTAAATCATTAATCTGCTTATAATTACTGCTGTATCCCTTCATCGGGTCACTCTGCTCCAGCGCTACTGCAAAGTTCAGCTTATTAGCATTCAATGTCAGTGCTGCCTTCTCCCTGCCGTATTCACCCTTAGTCAGAGATAAGGTGTTGGGCATTTTCTTTTTCGTGATGATATTGATAACACCGGTAGAAGCCTCGGAACCGTAAAGAGTAGAAGCAGCACCCTTAACAATTTCTACGCGTGCAATAGATTCTACAGGAATGGAATCCAGATAATAGGTTTCATTGATGTTGGCAGGAACACCGTCAATCATTACCACAGTGCCTTTATTCGCACCGCGCATCAGGATTTTTGCGTTCATACCGCCAAGGGACTGGCTGCCACCATAGGAATAGGTAGTTACGCCGCTTTGCAAACGCAAGGCATCAAAAAGATTAGAAGCACCGGTTTCAACAAGCTGCTTCTGGGAAACGGTTGTAACTGAAGCAGGTGTATCAACATCACGCTTGCTTTCACGCTGCGCTGTAACAACCATGGTATCAAGATTGTATGTCTGTAAATCATCGGCAAATGCCGGTACCGCAAAAGATATATTCGCAGCCAACAGCGTAGCCGTCAGGGAAATTACAGTATTTTTTCTCATAAATATTCATCCTCTCATGTACATAAAACATCTAACAAATATAAATTTATAACACTTTTAAGGATGCTTGTCAATAAAGTTTTCACGATGATGCAGGCTTTTCAAAAAAAAGCTCTCAGATTTCTCTGAGAGCCGATTGCCATAGTGGCGGAGCGGGTTGGGGTGGCAAACCCTGTGCGGGGTAAACCGCTGTAACATTTGTAAAGTATCCCCCACTTTTTGTGGTGTGGTCGACCCTCCCACAGTTTTTGTGGTTCGCTATAACACTCTATGTGGTCAGTGCTATAACACTTTTTATGGTTTCGCTCCAACGAATGTTGTGGTCTTACCATCATCTATATATTTAAATGACAAATAAAGCCTCCTGCTTTAGATTGTTAATGTACTCAAAATCAACTTCTAAAATACGAACAAATTTGCTTATCTCATCAGTCTATACTAAGCTTATAGTATGCGCCGTGATTATTATTTCTCATTACTCTAATGTAATATCTTTCCAGATTTAAGGACAATACTTTTAATTATCAATTTACTCTACACTATTATTTTTCTCTAAATCGCTTAATAAGCCTATTGATTTAATGCACTCATTATCCTTCCCCTGAAATGCCAATTTTACATGATTTGCTTCTAATATATCAACTATTGCTAAATTTATCTCATTAGAGCGCCTTAAAAATTCAATTTGGTCGAATCCATGCATAAAACAAATAACCTCTATCTTATAGCAGATATAGTGAAAATCGATAAAATTAACACGTATATCCTTTTCTTTATGAGCTAAGGCATCATTACTTTTCAGATATTGTCTGATTTCTAAAATAACCTTTTCCAAAAGTTCCCTTTCGGTATCCATAGATACAGCCAATTCAATTCTTATTCTTCTTTTTTTGCATCTGCTGATGTTGATTATAGGTGTATTGACTAAGAGCGAACTGGGTATATACACTTCTTCATTAGATAAATTTTTGATTTTTGTACTTCTAAATGAAATTTCCTGTACAATACCCTCAATACTGCCAGCTTTTATCCAATCCTTCTCTACAAAAGGTTTATCCAACAAGATAATTATACTGCTGACAACATTGCTGAACGCATCTTTAGAAGCATACAAAATAGCAGCAGTACCTATACTCAAAGAAGCGATAAAAGCACTTAAATCATAACCAAGCTCGTTGGAAAAAACACCTACGGCAACAACGCACACCAATATACGTGCACCTATAGAAAGTAAATTTCCACATGCCCTTTGATTTTTTGGTATTTTCTCTTTATCTTCAGCCACATCGTTAACAAATCTATGGACTATACCTAATTCTCCGGTCTTAGGATCTATCGGCAAAAAGACTCTGTATACTCCCCAAAAGAAAGAAAACAGCAATACTAATCTCAACAATTTTATTGCCCAGCCTAAATAACGGACAGCAAATATCGGAGCATTAACTATTGCTACATAGAAGACGCTGAAATATAAAGCTACACACACCGGCAACTCTAAAATACTGACTACAAAATCATCATATTTATTTTCAGTCTCTTCGGCACGTTTTTTTATTAATTTAATTATCTTTTTTTTAAACACCCATCTAAAAGAAATCATGAATAATGTCATTAAAATTGAACAATACCACGCTTCTAAGCCTTTTATAAAATTTAACCATTCCATCTGTCATCAAATCCTTCGCTCTACTAAATTGCTATAATTGTATTGGAATCTTTAGCAGAAACAACAGTCTTTTATAATATTCATAAAATTTTTGGTACCCTTGAATATTATAAAATGCTTCCGCCAAAAGAAGCCAGTACAGTCCCACTCATACTAAAGAATGACTGGAATTGAATTTTTCTCAAATTCCAGTCATTTTACTTTGTGTAAAAATAACCTGCAGCTGTATGCTACACATATTTTCTTAAATTACCGTCATCAAATCCAAACCCATTTCTATTTTTGCGTTCTAAATTGCAAGAAACAGGCCGCCAGATGATGACCTTTTCCAATCAGTTTTTAGGCTCTTCAGCTATTTTACGCAAAGCACTCATAACAGAATTATTGGTGTCCTCCAAGCGTATTGTTTCTTTTTTTTCAACCAACTTCTGTTCTTGCTTCAGCTTATGCTTGCTGTCAGCAATTTGACTTGTTTGAGAGGCCGAAGAAACTTCAGGACGCTTGATTCCAGGAAAGCTATAGATATAGCCTACTTTATCCTTATCCCGCGCTGCGAGACTATTCGGCACCCCTTTTCTAATTGCTTCATCCAGAGGTACACCATCAAGCTGCCAGGTATATGGCTTATCCTTAACTTCCTTCATAGCAGTAATCAGCTCATGCCAACTGAAAGCCTTTGAAGAAAGCTGCAGAGCAGCCAAGCCGACAGGAGCATCAATAGGCGCATCTGCCAACAACATTACCCGTACAGCAGCCAAATTTCTATTAAAGCGGCATCTCTCGAAAATATCCGTCAACGAAACATTTTGCCAATCGGTTGAACTTTCTCCGTCAAACGTGAGAACTTCAAATTTATTTTCCTTCGCTGATGATGCTATCTGCCCCCTGAATATTCCTCTGCTTATCCAGCCAACAATGCTAATAGTATCTTCCATTATGCCTACCTTCTTCACATCAATCTTTTGCTTTGTCCGCAAGCTTATCAAGCTCTTGTCCAAGATTAAATTCTTTGCCATTGAAATGCTGTTCCACCATATCTTTTACAGAAGTGAATACCTGCTTACGCTCAGGCGTACCGGGAAGCAGCTCTCCCTTCATAAATTCCGGATACATTTTCATATCATTTACGCCATTCTTTTTCATGCTCTGCATCAGATTGCCAATGTCCTGGGCAGTATAACCCAGATTAATCATTTCCGGTACAACCTTCAGAAAAGCAGGATCAAGCTTCATACCTTGCTTCTCCTCAATGTTTTTGACATATAAGCCTAAGCCGACAGCCTGATATTTCATACGTTCTTCTTCAGAAAGGTTTTCTAACTTAGCAGCATCAACCTTTATTTCCTGACGCAGATATTCAATGTAATCATTAATCGAATCAAAATTCTCAGGCTTTTTATCCGCCTGCTCTGCTTTCATACCAAGCTCTTCCGGCTTTTCCTCCTTCGGTTTTTCCGTAAAAATCTCCGCTAAGACCGAAATAACTGCCACAGCAACAGAAAGCCAAGGAGAAATAACCGGTGCTAACGAACCAATGCCTCCCATAATTGCACCACCAATACTACTGCAAACACTGCTTACTGCGGAGCACACAGCTGAACAAACTGAACCAATAGCAGAAGAAAACCATCCCATAATAACATAACCTCCATTATTAAAATCATTTTAAGCATAAAATTAATATTCAAAAATAGCTTCAAAAGTAAACTCTGCTTTTTCTTTAGCTTTTTCCTCCTTTGCATATATGGTGAAAAAGTCTCTTATAAGCTTCTTTTTTGCCTCATCATAAAAACCGGGTGTAACAGCAACTCCATCCATTGCCTGCTTAGCAAGCTCCTCAGCAGTGAAAATGTTATTATTCAAAATCACCCGCAATGCCTCTGTATATCTTTTATTCCATCCATATTTGTGTTGCTGTACATTATTTAAAGCACTTATGCAGCCTCTTTCCCGAATAAAATCAAACGCGGCCAATCGCTCTGCAGCCGGCAAATTTTTCAGCTTTGCAAAGCATGGTTTATCACAAAAGCTTTGATAATAATCAAGGGCAACACTAGCCAACTCCTCATCTTCTAACGGAGTATTGGCTGTGCTTGTATCTGCTTTAATCTGTACCTGCAAGGCTTGTCCGTAATTATCCGAGAACATAATCGCCCTGCCGGCATTCAGGTTGGACAAAAACTCCTTTTGTTCTTCCTTCAGCGCCATTGTGTTGCCTACTGCTTCCTTGTCATCCTGAGCAAATATGCGGTGGACAATTTTAGTATTGGTATTCTTCAATACATCTGAGGCAAGCTTATTGGGAATTTGGTCAACAATTATCAGGCCTTCGCCATATTTACGGATTTCTGCCAACATATCTGAAAAGGTTTCTACACCCTGCTTCTTATTTTGGCTGTCACCAGGCATATATTTACTCAGCAATCTATGCGATTCTTCTACCAGAATGATATGAGAATGAGCTTTTTTATCACGCAGATAGCGAGCCTTCACTGCCTCATTGAATGCAGCAAGAATAAAGCCCATAATCAACGCCTTTTCATTACCATTCTTAATGCCCTCCAGCTCCAAAACAACTTTGCGATCCAACAAATCCTCAAAATTTATGGAACGCTTCGTGTTCAGCATCAAGCCCTTGGAGCCAATCACCAGACTCTGCAAGCGTGCACGGATAGAGCCTATATAATCATGCTTCAACCGCTCATCAAAGCCCTGTTCTTGTACGACAGCATTAATATTTTTCAGCAAATCGTCCATTGTCGGGAAAGCAAAAACACCCTCAGCGAAAGGATCTGCAAATTTGCTGTTTGTATTAGTCGTAATATCCCAGCCGTAATCCTCATAGCATTTGTACAAAATTGTTTCTATCAGCTGAGGAATTGCTGCTTCCATATCAAATGCTGCTTCAATGCTGGCCTTTATCATATCTACATGCGAGGTGATATTCTCATGCGGTAAAAACTCAAACGGATTCAATCGGAAGGGAGCGGCCTTATCGTTACCCAAGGTAAAGATAAGTATATCCTTGCAACCTGGATTGTTGCGCAAAATGCGATACTCTGTCTTAGCAGGCTCAATTACCAGGAACGGCAGCTTGCTTTGCAGTAATATTTTGTGGCAGGTTGTGGTTTTGCCGCTGCCGGTTACACCGGCAATAAAGATATGCTTATCCAAAACATCTTTATCCAAATATATCGGCGTTTTTTCGACTTCATTACCATTTTGCACTAAATTACCAAGATAAATTCTGTCTTCCTGCTTTGGTTCGTCATAATTCAAACCAAACTCAACCTCTTCACGCAAACGCATGCCAATGACTTCCTTCTGTGGTAAGCCTGCAAGCATCGACAGCTCATTCGTCGTAATCCAGTTGCAGAGTGCAAAATTTTCTTTGCAGCTGACAGGCTGAGAAAGCATTGCACGTGCCAGCTTTTCGTCCTCAGTAATCTCCTTGCTGAAATGGCCTTTAGGCAATTGGTAATTCCTTACTGCCTCTCGGTCACTGGCATCGAGCTTATTGGAACGCAACGGAACCTTATTGCCCTGCTTGCCGGAATACAAAGCTAACGCAGTATTTTCCAGCTTTATCAACGCAGATTTTTTCTTAGAGAGGACATAAACAGCTGAAAGGAATACTCCCTTGCCCTTACCGTAATCAAGACGCGGGAAAATTACCTCATCACAGTACTTTATCCATTCCCCGGCGCTTTTGTTCAGATACTCGCGTGAATAGGTTTTGGAAGTGCTGCTGTTACTTCCATTCTGTTCAGAAAAGCTCCAGCTTTCTCCCTTGCTTGAGCTGCTGCTGTCCGACTTCGAAGAATTGGTACCATATGTTTTCGTCTTACTTTCACTACTGCCATTAGAAGTTCCATTAGTACGAGAATCACTGGAATCTCCTGATGTATTGCTTTTGCTTGTTCCTTTATTGGTGCTTGTTGCATTAGCAGTACTATCACTTTTCCCTTCGCTAGTACTATGACTGTTCGATGAACTGGAGTTTTCTCCTTTAGTGTAACTGCTAGACTTCGACGAGCCTTCCGAGCTGCCTTCCTGCAGGCTATACTTTGCCAAAGGGCTGACGGTTGTATAGGCTTCCTGCAATGTCTGCTCCAGCTCATAGATATTATCAGGCTGCAAAGCCTTTGCCACAAGTAAGAGGCAAAACTCTTCGCCCTGCATAACATCGACAAGACGGTCTACACTCTGAAACTCTTCATTATCCTTAATTGTCCCCGCCACGCCTTCAATACGCGAAGCATATTTCATTTGGCGAACCTTATTTAAAATAGGCGTAGTGTCCTCCGGCTTTACTTCATTAACCTTACAGCCACGAAAATTACCCTTAATGCTCGCCATCAGGACATTACGTCCGATGTCACTCAAAAGCAGATTATCCTTTATTTTTTCTTCCGGATCGTTGGAAAGGCCATAATAAAATTTAACGCCGTCAGCATCACCAACAATCAGATATAAAAAGTTTACTCCGGGAATACGCACAGAGCTCAAAACATTCTCTAATGCTTCCTTACGCGGTGCTTCTTCTTCATAAGTTATTTCATCAATACGGTATAAAATGATATCACTGTCAGTAATATTCAGCTGGCTGTCGTTATTTACCTTAATATCAGTGTTGCCGAAATAATACTTATGTGATTGGTTGAGCACATTCAAAATTTTTTCGTCCTTATTCATGCTTCCACCTCTTTCAAGCTTAAGACGATATATTTTAATAGTTAAGCTCCACTGTTACCGGCTCAAACTTAAACTCACCATTCTTCAAAGCCTCATCATCTTCAGCTACAACATATTGAATTTTATTGGGAGCAACAGGACGCAGATAAATCAGCCAATCCTCATTAACAGCGTTTTTGGGAAGCTGTTGGCGACTCTTTTTGCTGTCTTTAACCAAAAGGCCACGCTTTCTGCCTGCAGACGTAGATGTTGTGTAATAAAATTCAAAACGGTCTTCCCCGGCATCAAAATAGGCTTGCCATTCATTATATTTACTGTCGCGTGTTAAATCTGCTTCAAAATAGCCATTTTCATCACTGTGACCAATAAATAAGCGGAATTTAATCTCTTCTTGAGTTTTCTTTTCACTGATTACCTTGATAACAGAACCGGGGCGACATTGTACAAGTCCAATAGCAACACCGGTCTTGCCTGTAGGACGCTTTAAGCAGGCAGCCGCATTTTCCTTATCCTTACTTTCGGCTCCCAACGGCTGGTGCAGCATGAAGGCCTTATCAAAAGATATCTTGGATTGTTTTTCTTTTGCCCCTTGCTTAAGCTTATTTGTAAAATCGCTTATTTTCTTTTTAAATACTTCCTGAAGAATTTTTGATTTACTAGAATTACCTGCGAGAAAAATATTAATCTTATCACAGTTTTTGATGACCTCATAATATTCGTCTTTATTAATATTCACAAGCAGAGCATCAAAAAAGCTATCCACGCCCTGCTCAATTCTCGCCTGCAGAATTTTTTGCAATTCTGCTGCATCGACTGTCAAATCTACTGATTCCTGCTTGCCGGAAGCAGTGAACAAATCTACCTTTACCTTGCCATCACTAAACCATTGCGCTTCACTGCCTGCTGCCTGTCCTTGTCCGCTTCCTGCCGCTTTTTGCAGCTTGCCTTCCGGAACCTTTCCCTCCCAGAAGCCACGCAGCTTTTCCATCAGCTGGCGCATATTACTGTACGCTTCCTGCGAATCCGACAGCAAGCCTTCATAACCGATAAAACGCTCGCACTCCGGCGGCTTAACAAAGGTAATCTTTTTTGTTCGCAGCAGCTGCTTGTTTTTGCAAAATACATTGAAGGCTAATAATTCCAGTAAATTTTCACCGCCAAGATATTTATCGCCACCATCACCAAAATGCTCAATCACATAATGGTATCTTCTCTCCTTAACACCACTAGCCTTACGCCAGATACCAAAATCAAAGTCTGTCGTGCCGCCGCCAAAATCAAAAATTGCATAAGCAATTTTTTCATTTTCCTTCGGGAAAAGCTTAAACTCCTGCAAGGCACAAACTGCATAAGCTGCAGGCTCACCCACACCCTGCTCAACTCTGAACTTCTCCATACATTGCGCGTCCTGCAATACTGTCTGTGGCAGCGAACGGCGCAAGCCCTTGCGGAAGCTGTTCAAAATACGATTACGCACGTCAAGCGCATAGGTAACAGGGAAGGAAAGCAGGTATTCCATATAGATACGCTTGCTGTACTGGTTATTGATATGAAGACCAATATAATAAGCATACAGCTCTATAGGATCAAAATCTCCCTCCTGCAGCTCCTCATACGGCGGAAGGTTAATCTCCTTGCCTTTTGTATCGCGAATTCTCACACGTCGCTCACTGTCACCGGCCCATTGTTTGAGTTCAGCAAAGTACGAAAAATAATCTTTGGATTCTTTGTTTTCATTCCACGCATTATAGGCTGTATGTGAAGCAGTAGCATCTGCATAGCGCGTCAGCGGTCTTCCCGGGTATTTTTGATAATCCTTCATGAAGCTGTCTATATCAATAAACTGCATAACCGTCGGATTTTCATAATCTTTAACACTAGGTTCCTTGACAACATCACCCTTGCCAATGCGCACTGGCTCGATAGCATCGCTGTCATCCTGGGTAACAACTACTGTTGATTTTGTACCGAAGTCAATGCCAACAACGCCGCCGTCCACAATGTCCATACGCGGGTCACGGGCGTAAAAGAAGCATCCTGTTGGCACCGTTTCCTCTTGCTTCGTCTCTGCCTCCCAAAGCTCCCAGGAGCCACCATTAGGATCCTCCAAAAGCATATCATTGTATTCCGTGAGGTCAAAGCGTACTTTGTCACGTGCGAGCAGCTCTTCCTTTAATTCGGCTACATATTGAGCGTTATTCAAATATTTACAAACCTCTTCTAATGATATCTCTTCCCACAAACCCAGCTCTTGCAAGGTTTTAACTAGCTCATCTGTGTTCGTTACATAAAAAATAATTTTGTCGTCTCGTACTTCCAACAAATTCTTCTTTATTAACGCCTTCAAAACCAAATAGTCCTTCTTTGCATCAACATCGTTGATAACCGGTTCTAAACCCTTGTCCAGGATAAAATTAATGCGCTGCTCTCCTTTAGGTATACGGGAAATGAGCAGGTCATATGATAAATCGTATGTATGGCAATCGTTAAAATTACAAAACATTTCATTATAAATATTATACGATTTTAAATTATTCTCATCACGAAAGGTAATGAATTCGATATAATCATATCTTTTTTGCAATGCATCTAATATTTTTTTCAAATCATCCAAAGACATAAAATCAAATTTGAGGTTCTCTATATCAAGGTTTGGCTGCACTGCTTCATCAGAATGCAAATAATATGTATTACTTTTCCTTACGTCTATTTTCTGCGCATCCTCAAAAATAAAATCAGCACTGGGATTGGCTGGCAGCAGCACCGGGCAATTGCTAAAGCTGATAACATCCTTCTGAGTAGTAAGATACTTCTCCATGCGAGACACCAATGAATCTTTTATTTTTTTGGCAGCAAATCTTCTGAAAAAATGTCTCAACAAAGCTTCTGAAACAGGCAAATACTGTACTCGCTTTATTGTTGCTTTGCCTGCATCGCTTTTTGCATCACTTTTTACATCACTTCTTGCAATAATTTTTTGTCTGGCTGTTATATCAGGCATGCTGTTTTTAGCAGCAACATTTTTTGTATTCGAACTATCTTTTTTACTACGCATTAATTGCATCTCCCTTACCATGCTATTCAAGCAGAGAATGATTTGCTCTACTAAAAATTTTTATAATCATCTTGTCCGGTTCTTTCAGCAGGCATAGGCCCAAAACTTTCTCTTTGCACCGCTGTTCCAAGTAATTTTTTCTTAATAGGCATTCTAAGCACCATACTCAACTAGCGCTTTTCTATTAGCCCTTGCAAGCCTATTGTTCCAAATACCCGGCAGCAAAACTCTTTCAATTGCTCCGGTATATCTGCTGCAGTTTTCGCTGCGCATATGCAGCTCGTCATCAAAGTATTTTCCTTCTTCGTCCTTGATTAAGGCAAATACCTGCTCTCCCTGATATATATTGCATACGCTAAGTAAATATTCCAAAATCTGCAACAAGGTATCGCGCTCTGCTTGCAGCTGATAATAATTGCGCTTCATGCTATCCCAAAAGGAGCAAATGTTGTCAATGTCACTTCCTGACAGGATGAAGGCTATTACTGATTCGTCAGCAATAACATTAGCAAAGTTTTCGCGCACTGCTGCAGGCAGCTTCATATATAACTGATAAAATTTAACCGGTTCAGCGAATTCTTTTTGCCAGGCATTAAGCTCTCTTTGCAGCTTAGCATTAGCTGCGTTGATTTTTTCATAATCCTGTTCGAGCTTCCCTGCTGCGGCAGCTGCGCTGCGCAATTCTTCATTCTTTTGCGCCAGTTCCCAAGCCTGATTTTTCACTTGCTCTACCAGCTTGCTATTTTCATTCTCTTGCTGCTCTTTCGCTCTTTTTAAAGCTTTAATGCTTGCAGCTTGTTCATCATTTTCTTCCTGCAACTCAGCTATTCTCTGAGCCTGTTCATCAACAGACTTCTTGATTTTTTTGTTTTTTTCAAAATAATGCTCATTTTGCTTATCTGCCTCAACAGCATCAATTGCGGCTAAACCTTTAGTATCCCTCACTATCTCCCGTATTCTTTTTTGAATATCAGCTTCAGCCAAAGCATTTTCAAGATTTTTAAGAAACTTTTTATATTTTTCTTTGTCGCCTTCAAACATCTTGCGTTTCCACCTTTCATTAAATCAAAAAAGCCAACCGCCAATATGCGTCTCCTTAAGAAGCCTGCTACACGCAGGAACATTCTTCAGCAAAACTCATAGCCAACGATTGACTTTTACATAAACCTTCCAACTCATGGAAACCAGCCCCTTAATTTATATTAGCTGCATAAGGCTAAATCTGCTAAGCATTTTCTGTCAACTAATTTAATTATAACCTTTAATATTTTGTTCCGGCATAATTAGCGCCACCTTATTGCAACTGAGGTAAATTCCTTCTACTTATTATAGCACATTATCAATATAATAAAAACGAGAAATGCCGCACAAATTAACATAAGTGTATTTCGTGCGGCACTTCTTATAAACCTACAACAATTTAATAATTACTTAATCCTGTCAATTTGCATCTGCCTTATTTCAGCAGTGCTGCTTTGGAATCTCCAACGCCGCTATTCAGCAGTGCTGCTTTTGAATTTGCAACTGCCTTACTCAGCAGGGCAACTTTTTTAGCTATTTCCTTTTGCACACGCTCTTTGTAATCCTTTAAGGCCGTATCAATGCTGTCGAAAACTTGGGAATCGTAATCCACATAATTTATAGCGTTCTTCAAATCTCCCATAAAATCTTCGCAAGCCTTATATACATCTTTATAACAGTATTTATCTTCGTATTTATCATTACCGAAGAAACTCGTGCCCGCATATACTTCCATATCATCATAATCCATATCGATCCGATAATCGCTACGTGAAGTATGCGGAATATCGTGAAGCTCTCTCATTACATCCTCGCAGCCACGGTCTTCAAACTCTTTGAGCCTTACATTGAGCATATACACAAGCACCGAATCCTTCTCATTAGCACTGCCGCCGGGGAAAACAGCAAATTCTTTAAAGTCTGCCGGAAGCTTAATTCCGCCTGCAGCTGCCGCCCCGGCAAATTCCTGCAGCACATCTGCATATTGCTTGTTAATCTGCCCCCAAAAACCGCTTTCATCGAAAGTATAAAACTTTCTCAGCTTATCTTCCTTGTATTGCACAAAAACCTCAAGAATTAATTTCTTATACTGTGAATAGCAGATACGGTCAAATTCATTTTCTGCAGCACTCATAGCTCTGCTTTCGCTGGAATAATCATAACGATATTCTCCCTGCGGATAGGAACAAGTCATACGGTAATCCTGTGCGTGCATTTTGACATCTTCCCTACTAACCTTCGGAACGGTAATCTTTGCTAAAGCGTTTTGCAGTTTTTCCGGCAGCTTGCTTAAGTCTGCGCCTTCGCCTTCCGCTATGCTCAAAGCTTGTACAGGGCAAGCTGCAACAATTTCTTCAGCCTTCGCTAAAAAATCATCACTAAAATAGCCACCATTGGCAGGCACAGCCTTGCCTTCAGCATCTTCCTGCAAAAGTTTTGTTTCTAATAAGCAGTTGCCACAAGCAATGCATTTTTCACTAACCACAAACTTTTTCATATTGATTCCTCCAAATCATAATTTTTTTATATCCTGCATACACTGACTGCCAATTGCCACCGCTTCCTTTGTTTCTTGCGTAACCTTTCCTTCGTCCGTAAGTACAGGAGCATCAATAATTTTTTTCAGTGTAACCGCCAGATTTATACAGCTGCAAAAGGCCTTGCGGTCGTTTTCTGTATAAGCAGCTCTATCCATGCCCTTAGCAGCAATAAGTTCATCTGAATATGTAATAGCTTGCATAAACAACCTGTTTAACCTCGGCAATAAATCAGACACCTTATTGCAAGAAGCTATCACACCGTCTAAAACAGCAGCTAAATTTTCAGCCTGACTATAGACAACACGCGAACTGCGCAGCTGCGCGCCAGCCATTTGCAGCTCCCTTTCAGAATCATTGATAAACGCATTGCCTAAGCCAAATATACCGAAGCCCTTTAATATACTGACAGCAATTTCTTTATCTGTCATTGGTCTTACTGCTGTCTGCGCTACTGCATGGATAATCTGTATTTCTTCTGTGCTAAAGCTCTGCTGATTTAAAACTGCAAGCATCTTGTCATCACGAAAGTCAATTTTCATGAGCTTGCTATACACATCAACAAAATTCTGCATTGAAGTAATTAATATCGAACGCTTACGGTTGGAAAGCTTCTTCATAGCATCATCCGCTGCCTGCTTCTTGGATTCCACAAGCCTGTGAGCTTCTTGCTCCATCGCAAAAGCTTTAGCATAACGCTTTTTTGTCCTGCTATCTATCTGCATTGATTTCTCAGCACCATAAAAGCTACTGCCTAAAGCTGCTGCCCCAAGTATAAGTCCGATCATATCATCTTACCCCCTTCATAATGTCAGCACTGCATCTTTATCATCAAAAAAATTGTTAAACTCTTCCAGCGACTGAAAAGCACATTTTTGCTTAAATACCGCCAGAATATTATTCAGTCCTTGGGTAATCGCTTTATCATCTACTGCGTAAACGCCCTGCATAACAAGCTCAAAACCACCATCAAAAGCCGCCGTCATATATGCATCTCTTGCTTTATTGTATTCATCAATCCGCTGCTTTTGCTGCGCTAAACTTTGCAATGCAGTATTAATAATATGCTTAAATTCCGCCTGACGTTTTTTATCCAACCTACGTTCCATCTGATATTTAGTGACCGCTCTGGTTATTTCTCCCACAACCAGGGAAGTAACCACTGCCGCTACCGGTCCGCCCAAGGCAAAAGCCATGTTCGCTGCCAATACACCTGCAGTACCGCAAACAATTTGCGCAGAGCATTCTTCGCCGCTGATATTGCCATCTAAATAGTTCGCAACAATGCCACCTATTTCTACAGCCATCGTCAGCTGCATAATCGGCAAATTTTTACCTGCAAGTTTGGCAAAATCCTTCGCCCCGGCTTTTTTCGCTACTGCGACAACACCATCCTGCACTACCGAAATACCGGCAGCACTGCCAAAGCTCCTTACAGTATCCTTCCCGACATTTTTTACAGCCTGCTTAATGTCCTGTTCACCTTTCACCAAGCCCACAAGATTAGTCAAGCCGGAAACAGCTACAGTTACAAAGGCTGCTTCCCTGCCGGCAGAAGCAGCCTTCTTTACCGATGGCGCAACTGCATCCAACTTAGAACTGATAACTTTGCTGTTTTTTATTTCATTAACCGTATTTTCTATTTTATACTTAGTCGCCTGTGTCCGTATATGCGCCTCTGCCTTCACTTCTTCTTTCAGCATATTAACGCTCGTCACAGCATCCGGGCAGTCAACAGCTTTTTTATTTGTCTTGAAGATTTTCTTGCCAAATAAAGTCTCTGATACATCATTAATTTGCGCAGCGCCTGCTTCAGTATATTTTTTTGCTATATACTCGTGGTTATTCAGCGCACCCTTGGACTTGTTCAGCGAAGCATTGGTATTAGCAAGGTTTGCATCAGCATTAGCCATTGTTCTTATCTGCTCCGGCGTCAAATCAGAACCATAACGCCTGATTTGCTCATCTAACGGAACAATGTGGTCAACGTTTGATTGTTTTTCATTAATATGCTTATTAGCATTATAAAAAATTTTATCGCCGGTATATTCGTCAATTACACTTTTTTTCTTACCAAATGACCTGTTTTTATAGCTGTTAGCCGCATTATTGCGTCTTTTAATGTCATCTACCTGACTACGCTTTATCTTATCACTCATATGCTGCCTCCAAAATTTATAAAGAAGTATCTTCTACTCCTTCCATTAGCTCACTCATCGTAATCCCTAGCTTCTCGGCAATCTTCATTAAGGTTGAAAGCGATACGCATTTCGTATAGCCGCCGTTTTCAATACGCGATAAATATTGCGGTGTAATACCAACTTCGTCGGCAAGCTTCTCCTGTGTCATGCTCTTCAATTTCCTGTAAAAAACTATCTTGGCACCTATTTTCTTATATCTCGACGCAAACATTTAGCCCTCACTCCTTTTACCAATATATTATCGCATATTCTCGATTTCATATCTTTGCACAATTTTTTCATAACTTTACATATAGTTTAATTTCTTATGCTTTGCTTTTCGGAATGGGCAATGTGTTTACGTAATTATTATTTTCGCTATTTCTCACTCTTTCTCCTGCATAAGCCGTACAGGATCAACCCCCAAGGCCTGGGCCAGCAAAAATATAGACTCCATATTAAAGGGACCCTTGCCACATTCAATATCTGAAACGCGCGCCCTTGACATTTTGGCTTTCTCCGCCAGCTCGCTCTGTGTCAGACTCAATGCCCTGCGATAATACATAATGTTTAAGCCAATAATTTTATATTTTTCTTCAAACAAACTACCACTCCTTATCTCTCCCCTCTATTATGCACTAAAAAAGTACCTCTTGCTGTGCTTTAAATTTTATATATGTGGAATATATTTGACACCAGCTACGCAGGCTTACTTGACCACCGCCTGCTTTTAGTATAAGATGAAGCCAGAAATAATAATACCATGATAAAATTTCTTTTTTGTGATATTATAATGACGAAAAAGCAGATGCCGACAAAACATCAGCATCTGCTAGCAACATAAGATTTTAGATTTTTGCGAGGTTATACCTATGACGACAATGCAACGCGCCTTTCCGGCGCCAGTGATTCCCAAATTTTTCACCAATAATGTCTGCGGCAATTATCAGCTTCGCCGCTTTTTTAACGGTCAGGATGACTTTATCTGCGCCCAAGGTCCCTTTCATACGCAAACCATCGCTTCCCAAAGCGAGAAAGACGCATCAGCCCCTTCCCTGGCCATTGCCTTCGCCAATATTGACGAAAACGATAAAACGCAGGTGCTTGCCTTCTGCAATGCCTACGGCCTGCCCTATTCTTCGCAGCGCTGCCTTAGCAAACGTGCACACCTTGATGACGAAAATCATTCTGTGCTCGTCAACGATTTCAGCTTTATCGACACTACCCTTTTTATGGGAGATATCCTTGTAGAAAAAGACTACGCTGCCAATGATGCCGAAGTTTCCCTGCAATACACCCTGTTCGAGATAGACGAAATAGACATTATGAGCCTGCGTCTTTTTGCCCGCTGCGTCAAAATCGTCCGCAGCCTGCTTATTGTCCAAAGCTATCTCATCAGACATGAAGGGACGCAGGCAAGCGTTATCTATGCGCTTGCCTACCTGCTGCATTACAGCGCACGTGGCCTTCACTACCTGCTGCCGCGCATCAAAACACCTACGCTCAAGGCAGCAGAATACTTTGCTACGCACAAGCGAATTTCGCACACGCAGCTGCTCAAGAATATCCGTAAAACAGATGCAGACTACGCCTGCAGGCTGCAAAACTTTCTCACCATTGTAGACAAGCATATGCTGCACACGCTTGATGATTATGACAAGGACCTGCTGACGAAGAAACAGCTTACTGCTATAATTCTCGCTGAAGATATTCCAAGCATAAGCCTTGACCACACTTTTGCCAGACGCGTCCTGCTCGATATCATCAACGATAATATCTATACCGCCAGACCGCAAATGGACCTGGCGCAAGAAAAATTTACCAGCCTTTGGCAATGCAGCTATCTTATGCAGGCAATTTATCTTGATTTGTATCAGCTGCTGCTCAATCCGGGCGAATACCACCGCTGCGCCAATCTTGAATGCAGCAATTATTTTCTCATCAGCGGACGCCGTGCAGACAAACGCTACTGCTGCAATCGCTGTGCTTCCAAAATGGGTAAGCAAGGCAAAACATATAGACCGCATAAAGAGAAATGAGAAACAAATTCAAGCAACAAAAAAGCTCTCAGATTTCTCTGAGAGCCGATTGCCATAGTTGGCGGAGCGGGTTGGGGTGGCAAACCCTGTGCGGGGTAAACCGCTGTAACATTTCGCAAGAAGCAAAATTTAAAAACAAAAAAGCTCTCAGATTTCTCTGAGAGCTGATTGCCATAGTTGGCGGAGTGGGTGGGATTCGAACCCACGCACGGGGTAAACCGTCTAACGATTTAGCAAACCGTCCTCTTCAGCCAGCTTGAGTACCACTCCATTAGACTACTTGTTTATTATAACAGATTCTTATCTAAATTGCAAGACCCTATTATAATTTTTTAATGGCGGAAAGGGTGGGATTCGAACCCACGGAAGGCTTGCACCTTCGCTAGTTTTCAAGACTAGAGCCTTCAACCACTCGGCCACCTTTCCATTAGAATTTTATTATACTTTAAAAACACGCTGACGTCAAGTACTTCTACCGCACCGAGCAATAAAGCCTTATTGCAACGCTTTATCCGTTACTGCAAGCAAACGTGTTTCCAACGCTTCGGCATCTGCCAAAAGCTTCTTCAGGTCTGCTGCAGCCTGCGCGTTCCACACCTCATCCTTAGTCAGTCCCAGGTTAATGCGCACGTTGTACTCCGCACAGCGCAGTGCCGCACGCGCCAGCAAACCGCTGCAGGCACCATCCGTAATCACGCCCGGGTTTCCTGCCACTACCAACCTGTCTGCCAGCTTCAGTACAGCAAAGGAGCTGCGGGCAATATTCAGCGGTACAGTCGCTGCCTGCTTTGCAGCGGCACGTATTGCCGCTGTACGCGCAGCCTTTTCTTCATCAGTAGTCTTAGGCAGCTTATAACAACTCATAAAGCTGTTGAATACAGCCGCATCCTCATCTACAAGCGTCAAAAGACGTACGCGTTCTGCTTCCGCTTGCTCCAGCAGTTCTTTGACCTCCGGCTCGCGGTCGGCAAACTTTTCTTTGCCAATTGTCAGATTAGCAACCATAGAAGCAAGCGCCGCCGCCAAAGCTCCGGCCATTGCAGCGCCGCCGCCGCCACCGGGGGCGGGCGCAGCGCTTGCAAGCTCAGTTAAAAATTCGTTACAGCTTAAATCGCCAAGCTTATTCATTAATCCATTTCCTCATGTTTCTTTAACCATCTGCGCACCTGCACAACAGCAGCATATGCATCGAGCGGCTCCGGCGGCACCAAAAGACCTAGCGGCACCAGCTTACGCCAACCCTTAGGAGGATTTTCCTGCCAATACAGGCTACGAGCTTCTTCCGTACTGTATGCTTCACCGACAAGCTCCGGTACCAAATCCGGATAAAGCTCACGCAAAACTGCGCCTATAGCCTTATTATTTGTGCCGTTGCCCATAATAATTCCCTGCAGCTTAGCTGAACCGACAAACTGTCGCAGCTCTGCAGCCAGATTATCCGTCATCGCAATATGCAGGCTCAGGATTTTGCCATCAGCGGCAACTAATGCCAATCCTGTTTTGCTGCGCCCCGGATCTACGCCAAGATAATTACTCATTGACCGGAACCACCTCCAGCCTTACCCTTACAGGTCCGGCTGTCGTAATATCGCCTTTAGCATAAGCACGCAGAATAAAGCTGCCTCTGGTGCGACGCATTGAATTAGCTGCTTCAATCATAGTAGCAGCATCCATACTGCCAACCTTACCCGTCATCGGATCAGGCAGCACACCGGCCTTTACCGCATTATGGTTAATCTGCGTCAAGAATTCCATAAGCACGCTTTCATAGCTCGGGCCGTTATTACCAAGATTATACTGCTCACTGAAAATCAAGGTTCCGTCAGGATAAATGAGCTGATTATCTACCATTTCAATATCGCATACTGCCAGCTCGCCAACTATGATATTAGCAACAGCGCGGATACGGAAAAGCATATTACCCTTGCTTTTATCCAGTCTTGCTACAGCATTATCGACAACGTTTTTACCAATCCAGATAGCCTGCAGAGGCTTTTGTTCATCGTGGATAACACCCAAGCGCTGCAATGCTGCTTCATTTGCATTTTGCAGCAGCCAGTTCATCTGAATTATATTTTCTTTATGCTTCAGACCGCCACGCATAACACCGGCAAAAACAACTTCACCGGCGCGGTAATAAACCTGGCCTTCACGCATATTGATGATACCCTTACGCAGAGCCTCGGTAGTTTTTTCCAGCTCGTCAATTTCATTCGTCAGCTGCAGCTTGGAATGTGTAAGCGAATTTACCTCATTCTGTGCCTGGCTGTACATGTCATTAACCTGGGCCAGCTTGATTTCCATTGCATCATTTTCGGCAACTGCTTCCTGGATTTTAGCATCAAGCTCACTGATTTTTTTGTTCTGCTCGTTAACCTTGCCTTTAGCCTGTTCAAGTGCAGCAGTTGTATCTGCCTTTTCTTGGTTTAAAAGCTTAAGCTCCTGCTGAATTTTTTCCATGCCGAACAAAGCTGTGCGCGCACTCTGTGATGCTATTGCCATAACACTGATAGTCAGAACAGCAATAATAGTACCGCCGAGTACCGTAAGTAATATGGACGTATGCTTTGGACGCAAGCCAAATACCGACATTTTTTTTTTGCCTATTTTACTGCCCATTTTATCGGCCAGATAGGCAATCAGGCCACCTACAATGGCCATAATGATAATTAATCTTATACCTACCAAGTACTCACCTCCATGACTTACTCATCCAAGTCTTTTAGGCATTTTTCTTTTTCATCAGATAAACGCCGACACCCAAGCAAAGAATGTTAGGCAATGCGCAGGCCAGCAGCGGCGGCATTGCACCACCCTTGCCCAAACCGGTGGTGAAGGTCATTATTGCATAATAAATAAATATTACGATGATACTGATGCCCAGACCGATAGAAGAGCTAGTACGCTGCTTCTGAGTGCCCAGACAAGCACCGATCATTGCAAAGAAGAAGCTTGCCAGCGGAATATTGATTCTCATAAAGATTTCGCACCACTGACGTGCTGCCGAGGTATGCTGTTCTTCCAGCATGCTGATATATTCGCGTAATTCGCGGATAGTCATTTCCTCAGGCTCCTTTTGCTCCCAGGAAATCTGCTTCGGCGAGAAATTCAAAGGAATAATCTGTTCCTTGAATTTGGCACTGCTTTGTACGCCGTCCTTATCGTCCAGCGCAAAAACATTACCGTCTACGATACGCCAGCTGCCGTTTTCCCAATAGCCTTCCTTGGCGGTCTGAATACGGGCAATTTTGCCTTTATTAAACTCTTCGATAGTGATATCGGTCATCTTGCCAAGCTTTTCATCAAACTTATTAGCATAGGTAACACGTTGGGTATCACCGCTGATAGTTTTGATGATAATATGATTCTGAGTTGTGGGGCGCGTATTGTGGCGGATTTCCTCATTCAGGATTATCGACGCCTTCGCTTTGGAGGTGGGCACTACCTTTTCTGCCCACACCATGGAAAACATGCTGACAAAGAAGCCAACAACCAGCACCGGCGCAACAATACGGTAGTAGCTGACACCGCCGGCCTTCATTGCCGTAATCTCACTGGAGCCGGAAAGCTTGCCAAAAGCCATCAGCGCTGCCAGCAGCATAGACATCGGGAAGGTATAGTTGATAACCTCCGGCAGATTATACATAAACAAACGGGCTACAGTCTCCAGCGGAGCACCGTATTTAGTCATGTATTGCGTAATTTTAAACAGCATCGTGCTGGCAATAAAAATACTGGAGAAAGCAGCAATGCCGAAAACGAAGGGGTATAAAAGCTCCTTCAGTACATAACGGTCTAATAATCGTAAGCGCACTTTTCTTCCTCCTGTTACATGCTAAAGTTATCGCCAAGGTAATATTTACGGGCAACAGGGTCATTAGCGATTGTTTCGCTGTCGCCATGCAGTAAAATATGACCTTCGGCCAAAATATAGGCCTTATCAACAATGCTCAGTGTTTCACGGACGTTATGGTCTGTAATCAGCACACCTATGCCGCGTTGCGCCAGATGCGCAATCATGCCCTGGATATCCGCTACGGCAATAGGATCGATGCCGGCAAACGGTTCGTCCAGCAGAATGAAGGCCGGGTCTGTAGCCAGCGCACGGGCAATCTCTACGCGGCGGCGTTCGCCGCCGGAAAGCGCCTTGCCCTCGCTCTTGCGCACATGATTCAGACGGAACTCATCAAGCAGAGCGTTCATCTTCGCTTCTCTTTCCGAGGCATTCAGATCAGTAGTTTCCAAAATTGCCATGATATTGTCTTCTACCGTCATTTTGCTGAAAATAGAAGCCTCCTGCGGCAGTTAGCCGATACCGGCACGCGCTCTTTCATACATGGGCATTGCGGAAATATCCTTGCCGTCGAGCATCACGGTACCTGCATCAGGCTTTTCAATACCGACAATCATATAGAAGGTTGTCGTCTTGCCGGCGCCGTTAGGACCGAGCAGGCCTACTACGCTGCCCTGCTCTACGCTGATGCTTACTCCATCAACAACGTGACGGGTATTATAAATTTTTACCAGATTATCTGTTGTTATAACCAAAACTTTGCCCTCCGCTTCTTAGGCTAAAGCTTTATCATCTGCGCCCTGTTTTTCTTTACCGGGCAGCGCAGGCTGCTTTTCCGGAATATAGATAATATCTACATTACCGTCGGCAATAGCCACGTTGGTATTGGTAAGGCGCAGTTTATCGCCGGCAACGCTGTTGCCGTTCTGAGTTGCTTTGGCATTGCCGATAAGCTCTACATAACCGCTGTTATCGGTTTTGTAGACTGCACTGTCAGCAGAAGCAGTCAGGCTGCGTGCATCACTGCGGATATCAACACCACCGTATGCATTGGCAACTCCCTGTGCCATATTATAATCAATCTTTGCCGCATTCAGCACACTGCCGTCGCTGTCGGTAAGACGTGCCCAGCCGCCGATTGTTTCGGCAAATTCGCGCGCCTTGTAATAATCAACTCTGTCAGAGCTCAGGCTTTTGCCGCCCTTGGTAATCATGGCACCGCCTACGGCAGACAAATCATTTTCATTATGCACAATAAACTCATTGCACACAATATGTGCATCATCACGGTCGGCAATAACATTGCCGGTTAAAACACCGCTCTTGCTTTTGCTGTTGAATTTGGCATAATCGGCAGTAGCTCTGCCGCCATCCTGCATCAGTACAACATTTCCTTTTGCTACAGCTTCACCGCTGCCCAGGTCATACTCCAGCTCATCAGCCTGAACGCTGAAATTGCCGGGAGCCGCAAAAGCAGTTGCTGTTATGCCTGCTGCCAGCATGGCTGCAGCCATTGTCAGCAGTAATCTATTTTTGTAAGCCATCTTATTCGCCGCCTTTCTCCACTTTAGCATTACCCTTAAGCTTAATATGCTTAAAAGCACTGGTAGTTACAGCACTATCCGCAGTTGCGGTATAGGCATCCTTATGCATTTTAAAATGTCCTGTTGCCGTAATAAGCTCTTTTTCCTGATTCCAGCTTATTTTATCGGCATAAAGCTCGCCGCCGGTATTCAGTACAGCCTTAATATTACCCTCTAGGAAAAAGTCATTGCTCTTCATGCCGGCACTGCCTTTATCGGCAGAAATATCGATAAAGCTGCCGTCCGCACGATAAACTTTGCCTTTGATGCCCTTCAGATAGGCTGTGTTTTTATCCTTATCGTTAACAACCTCTTCTACTGTAAACTCCCACAGCTTTTTGCCATCCTTTTCCCTTTTAACCATACTGTTTTTTAAGGAAGCATTAATCTGCGCTGTAACACCATCACCCGGTTTTACAGTTATAGGTTTATCGCCGCTCAGCATCAGCCAGGCAATAATTGCACCGGCAATTACAATGCCTGCCAATACTGACAGAATTACTTTCTTATTTTTCATCTGGCTGCTTTTCCTCCTCCTGTGGGGTGTATGGTGTATTCCAGCGATGCTGGAACCACAACCAGTTATCAGGATATTCCTTGATTATTTTTTCAACTTCCTGAGTCATTTTCAGGGTAACATTATAATCATCCAGCTTTTGGTCGCCGGTGAATTCATAATGGATAGGGTCGCGTACAATCGCTTTATGGCCATAGCCGTCAGGCTTACGTACTATAAAAATCGGCACAATAGGTGCTTTGAATTTACGGGAAAAATATGCCGGTCCGTTAGGCGTTGATGCCATCTTGCCCAAAAAAGGAACGAAGATGCCGTCATAGCCGCCGTCCTGGTCAGCTATCAGACCCAGCATACGGCCCTTCTTCATAGCACGCGCACAGCCGAGGATTTCACTTGTACCACGCGAAAAAATTTCTTGGCCTACGCCCTTGCGCAGCTCATTCATAAAATCGCTGTAAACACGGTTAGGCTGCGGTTTTTCTACCGCACTCAGCGGGAAGCCGTTCAGCGCCAGTGCAGCGCCCAGCCATTCCCAGTTATCCATATGGCAGGCCAGCATGACAACACCATGCTTCTCCTTTAGTGCATCCCACAGAACCTCCGGACGGTCAAAGGTTACCAGACCGCGGATATTGTCCTTGTTCAACGCCGGCATGTACATAATTTCCATAAAGGTTATGCCCAGCTTCACAAACAGCGATTTGATTGTAGCCTCGGCCTGCTCCTGACTATAACCTAAACGCTCTCGGATAGTTTCCTCAGCACGCACACGCTGCTTTTTGGCAATTTTATGATAGAGGTGGCCCATACCCTTACCGATAACCACAACTGCCTTATAGGGCAGCCAGGAAATTACGGTACTCATTGTTTTTAATAAATAATAAAGCCACATTATTGTCTATCTCCTTGTCCAGCTTGCTCATATGAAGCAACAATTTTTTCCCATTTGTCCTGAGCAGCTAAAATATACTCTATTGCCTCGCGGACAGCACCTCTGCCGCCAGGATTATCCAAACCGATATCAGCTGCATCATACACATCTTCCGCAGCATCATCGGGAGCAAATGTCAGACCGCTCTCGGCAAAGGCCGGCAAATCATTGAGGTCATCGCCGACATAAGCAACCTCTTCTACCGACAGTCCGCGCAGCCTTCGCAAGGAACGCAGCGCTTCTCGCTTATCCTTAGCGCCTTCGATAATGGTTGTTATGCCCAGCTCCTCAGCTCTGCGGTGGATAATCTCGCTTTTGCGTCCGGTAATAATTGCTACATCAAGACCATTGCGCAAAGCACAGCTGATGCCCATGCCATCCTTTGCGTTAAAGCCCTTAAAGCATTCTCCGTCTGCCGCAATATAGATAGTTCCGTCGGTCAGTACGCCGTCAACATCCAAAGCCAGCAGTCTGATTGCTTTAGCTGCTTCTATAAATTCGTCATCCTCATCCTGTGCATCGTCGAACCAGCTGATCATTATACCACTCCTTGCCTTACAAGGTCGGTCATATGCAGCAGACCGATAACCTTATTGTCTTTGTCAATAACAGGCAATACTGTAATCGGTTTCGGCTTGTTGCTTTCCATAAGATGCAGAGCCTGTGCTGCCAGCTTGTCTTCGGTAATAGTTTTCGGAGACTTCGTCATCAGCTCGCAAACAGGACGCTGCAGGAAATCAACACCCTTGCTCAGACCACGGCGGATATCACCGTCGGTAAGCACGCCCTGCATAACGCCGTCCGCATCAACAACGGATACAGCACCCAGACCTTTGTCGGTAATAACAAACAAAGCGTCCTGTACCTTGGTATCCGCCAGTACAGTCGGGTTCTCCTCGCCCTTATGCATAATGCTGCCTACGGTCAAAAGCAGTTTGCGGCCCAGGCTGCCGCCCGGATGGAAGATAGCAAACTGACTTGCGGTAAAGTTATGCTTTTTGAGCAGCGCCAAAGCCAACGCATCACCATAGGCCAGCGCTGCGGTCGTGCTGCTTGTCGGAGCTAGGCCAAGCGGGCAGGCCTCCTTGCTGACACCTACATTAAGTACAACGTCGGCATTCTTGCCAAGTGTTGAATCAGGCTTGCCAACCATAGCGATAATCTTGGCACCGATGCGGCGCAAGGACGGCAGGATATTCAAAACCTCACCAGTTTCACCGCTGTTGGAGAGAGCAATAACAACATCGCTTTCCGTAACCATGCCCAGGTCACCGTGAATACCCTCTGCAGGATGCAGATAAAAGGATGGTGTGCCGGTGCTGGCAAAGGTTGCAGCCATTTTGCGGCCGATAAGACCGGATTTGCCCATACCGGTAATAACGGTACGGCCCTGACAATCTAAAATCAATTTTACTGCCGCAGCAAAATTTTCATCTACACGCGGCACCAGCTCTAAAATTGCTTCTGCCTCCATGCGCAGAACATCCTGTGCATGCTTTAGCATTGCTTCCATATTCTCACCCTACCTTTAGCCGCGTACAATCTTGTCGATTGCCAGCACGTCGGTCAATAATTTTTCCAGATTGTCCAGCTTAACCATATTCGGGCCGTCGCTCAGTGCTTCTGCCGGATTATCATGCACCTCTAAGAACAGTGCATCAATGCCGACAGCCGCAGCAGCACGTGCCATATGCGGAACATACTGGCTCTGACCGCCGCTGGAGGTGCCTTGGCCGCCGGGAATCTGTACGCTGTGAGTAGCATCCATAACTACGGGATAACCAAGCTCACGCATAATGGCCAGACCGCGCATATCGGTTACCAGTGTGTTGTAGCCGAAGCTTGCACCGCGTTCAGTAAGCATAATGTTATGATTGCCTGCTTCCTCAACCTTTTTGATAACATTTTTCATGTCCCAAGGTGCCAGGAACTGACCTTTTTTTACATTAATAGTCTTGCCGGTTTTGGCAGCTGCATAAACCAAATCGGTCTGACGGCACAGGAAAGCCGGGATTTGCAGAATATCTACAACCTCGGCAGCCTTTTCAGCCTGCCAGGGCTCGTGGATATCGGTTACTACAGGAACACCAAGATCTTTTTTAATCTGTGCCAGAAGCTTTAAGCCCTCTTCAATGCCGGGTCCGCGGAAGGAAGCATAAGAGGAACGGTTAGCCTTATCAAAGGAAGCCTTAAATACATAGGGAATGCCCAGCTTGTCGCAGATTGCTTTTGTACGCTGACCAATCATCAGGCTGCGCTCATAGCCTTCGAGCACGCAGGGACCTGCCATCAGCATCAGGGGATGGCCCTGACCTACTTCATAATTACCAACTTTAACGATTTGCATAAGTATCCTCCAGCTTATTTATTCATTTTAGCAAACAGCTCGTTTACTGCTGCTAAATCCTCGGGGGTATCAACACCGATGCCCTGGAAATCGCTTTCCAGAACTTTAATCTTATAACCATTTTCCAGTGCACGCAGCTGCTCCAGGCTTTCCGCTCTTTCCAGTGGTGTCGGCTGCAGCGCTGCATATTTCAGCAGGAAGCTGCGGCGGTAAGCATAAATACCTACATGCTTGTAAACCTTGTAGCCCTCCGGCTTATTGCGCGGATACGGCATCAGGCTGCGGGAGAAGTACAGTGCATAGCCGTTAAGGTCGGTTACAACCTTTACGGCAGCAGGATTGTTGTAATCCTCCTCGTTCATAGCAACCTTCAATGTTGCCATCTGCAGCTCGCTGTCACCGGTAAAGCATTCAGCCAGGCGGTCAATAACCTCAGGCGGAATCATCGGCTCATCACCCTGTACGTTGACGATAACATCAACATCGGGATAGTTCAAAGCTACTTCGGCCAAACGGTCGGTACCGCTCGGATGGTCGGGAGAGGTCATCATAGCTTTGCCGCCAAAGCCGTCTACAGCCTTTTTGACAAGCTCATTATCGGTAGCTACAACTACCTCGTCCGGCAGCTTAGCCTGGCAGGCACGCTCATAAACGTGCTGAATCATCGGCTTGCCGGCAATCAGGGAAAGCGGTTTGCCCGGAAGACGGGTAGAAGCATAACGTGCGGGAATTACGCATAAAACTTTCATTTTTTATCAAGCTCCTTTTTAATGGCATGATCAATATATTCTTTGAACTTATCCATGCCCTCGGTAATGCAGATATCCATATTCAGGATATACAAAGGAATTTCGCGGGCAGAATAAATAAATTCAGTCGGTATCTTAACAGCATCCTTCGCTGTAGTAACCATTGCTACAGCCTTTAGGCTGCTGGCACGCTCGTTGATGTACTGCATTTCCAGCATACCGTAATCGTGATGGTCTGGATAGCGTACAGCCTCCATGATATTCAAACCGATACTGGAGAGAGTCTGTTCGAAGGATGACGGGTTGCCGATTGCAGAAAAAACCATAACATCCTTTCCGCGCAGCTCTTCCAGATCCTTGATATTTTCGGAAATACCCTTGTACCAGTCGGCAATTTCCACAAAGTTTTTCGGATGGTGAATACTTTCTACTATCGGTGCCTTGTCATTATATTTGGCAATAGTATGACGCAGCTGAATGCGGCTCAGCTTGCTGCTCTGGTCGGTTTTGGTCAGCAGGAACAAATCGCCGCGGCTCAGGTTTTCGAGCGGCTCACGCAGAGTACCGCGCGGCAGCACACAGCCGTTGCCGAACATATTCAGCGTATCTACCAAGACGACATCCAGGTCGCGCTCCAGCTGCCAGTGCTGATAGCCATCATCCATAATAATAACCTCGGCATTCAGCTTTTCAACGGCATAACGGCCGGTAACGGCACGGTTTTTGCCGATGATTACTGGAATACCCGGCAAAGTCTTGGCCATCAGGTAAGCTTCGTCACCTGCTTCATAGGCAGTCATGAAAATCTTATTGCCGTCGGAAACTACGCCCAGCTCCTTGCCCCAATGCGAACGGTAGCCGCGGTTCAGGATAACAACGCGATAGCCCATAGACTTGATAATTGCCGCCATCTTCTGGGCGGTAGGAGTTTTACCGGTGCCACCGACGGTAATATTACCGATAGAGATAACGCAGCAGTTCAGCTTTTCTCTGTGCAGCAGGCCGCAATTATACATAGACAGCTTGCAGCAAACGCCGAATTCGTATAAATAAGACATGCCACGCAGAACTGCCAGCAACAGCCAGCCGAAGAACGGAGTTTCCGGACCATAGGCAACCTGCATAACATATTGGATAATCGCATCACCGTGACGCAGGCGTCCGCCGCCTTCATCCGTCAGGTTACGCGTATTAATCGGATAGCTTTTGTATTCACGGGCAGGCACAGCAGTTAAATCAAGCAGTTCCTTGAGATAATGGATGCTGCGCACATCCGCGCCGCGGTTCTCTTTGATAACCTGCAGGGAAGCTGCACCCATCTGCGTGCGACGCTCGTCATTGCCCAGAATATCCAGCATTTCCTTCGTCAGTTCATCGTTATTGTTAACCATCTTGCAGGCCTTAACCTTGCTCAACAGTGCATAGGAATCCTTAAAGTTCTGCATGCTCGGGCCGACGAGAATCGGTTTGGCATGGGCAGCAGGCTCCAGTACGTTATGACCGCCGGTATTGCTGAAGGAACCGCCGACGAAAACAACATCGCCGACAGCATAAATACGTCCCAGCTCACCGATGGTATCGATAATCAGCAAAGGATATTCCTTGCGCTCACCGCTTTTCTCCAGCATCTTGGAGCGAAAGCCTGTTTCATAGCCGTAATGGCTTGCCAGCTTGGCAATTTCATCTGCTCTGGCAGTTTTACGCGGTGCGATAATCAGACGTGCATGCGGATATTTTTTACGGATGCACTTGAAGGATTCAAACAGCACCTTTTCTTCGCCGGGATGCGTAGAGCCGGCAACGATAATAGGATAATCCTCTTTCAATCCCAGCTCAAAGCGGTATTTCGCCAAATCCTCCGGCGTAACCTCCGCATAGGTCTGGTCAAATTTTGTATTACCGGTAACAAAGATTTTGCTGCGGTCGGCACCGAGATGCGCAATATAATCGGCATCAATGCTGGACTGCATGCAAAAACGGGTTACAGTATTTAGCATATCATCCCAGATACCATAAAGATATTTGTAATTTTTTACGGATTTTTCGGAGATACGGCCATTTACCATCATTACAGGTATATGACGTTCGCGGATAGCGCGCAGGAAATTAGGCCACAGCTCTGTTTCTACCGGCATAAAGACACCGGGGTGAATACGCTTGACCAGAGATTCCGCAACAAACGGTAAATCCAGCGGGAAGTAGATAATAGCATCTGCTTCGGGAATAATCTGCTTGGCCATGTTATAACCGCCTACGGTAAAGGCAGATACCAATACCGGGCGCTCGGGCATTTCCTTGCGGATTTGTTTAACAAGCGGGCTGGTGGCAACAATTTCGCCTACGGATGCACCATGAATCCATACGCAGTCCTTGCCGGCAACCTTGGCAATATCCTCTTCATCTACACAACCGAGGCTCTGCTTAAAGCGCAAGGCGAAGCCTTTTTCTGTAAACAGGCGGTAAGTGTAATAGGGGACAATAAAAATTACCAGCACTATTAAAATAAGAATATTGTAGAGTATATACATTTACTAACCTCTTTTCGCCTTACTTGACTTCCTTGCTGCGATACTGAATCTTATACAGATGCGCGTACAGCCCGTCCATAGCCATCAGCTCATCATGGTTACCCTGCTCGATAAGCTGGCCATTTTCCAAAACCATAATCTTATCAGCATTTTTAATCGTCGAAAGACGATGCGCAATAACAAAGGACGTTCTGCCTACCATCAGGCGGTCCAGAGCCTCCTGTACCACGCGCTCGCTTTCCGTATCGAGTGCAGAGGTTGCCTCGTCGAGAATCAGAATCTGCGGGTTCTTCAATATTGCCCGGGCAATAGAAATGCGCTGACGCTGACCACCGGAAATATTCATACCGCGGTCACCCAGCATTGTTTCATAGCCGTTAGGCAATTGCATAATAAAGTCATGGGCATTCGCAGCCTTCGCTGCAGCCTCTACCTCTTCACGTGTCGCATCAAGACGTCCGTAAAGAATGTTATCATAAACAGAACCGTTGAACAGCACTGTTTCCTGCGGTACAATACCAACCTGCTCACGCAGGGAATCCAGCGTAACCTTACGGATATCCTGCCCATCAATCGTAATACTGCCGTTAGTCGCATCGTAGAAACGCGGCAACAGGCTGGCTACGGTAGACTTACCAGCACCGGAAGGACCGACAAAGGCAATCATTTCGCCGGGCTTAACCTCGAAGGAAACATGGCTGAGCACTTCTTCGTTTTCGTTATAAGCAAAGCTTACATCATTAAAGCGTACATCGCCTTTTACCTTCGGCAGAGCCTTGGCATCAGGTGCATTTTTTATAACCTCAGGCAAATCCAATACGTCGAAAACACGCTGCGCTGCAGCCAATGCCTTCTGAATATTGCCGATAACACGGCTTAAACGTTTAATCGGGTTAGAAATATTAACAGCATAGGTCAGGAAGGCTACCAGAGAGCCTGCGGTAATGCTGCCGTTGATAACGCTGTTGCCGCCGTACCAGAGAATAATGGAAACGCCGACAGCCGCAACAAATTCAATCGTCGGGGTGAGCGTTGAAGAAAGCTGCGCATACTTCATGTTGGCGCGGAAGTTGTTCATGTTTTCCTTGTCGAAGCGCTCTACCTCATAGCCTTCGCGCACGAAGGATTTGATAACGCGCGGAGAGGAAGCAACCTCCTGCAGTACAGAGGTAATATCAGCAGCAGCCTCCTGAATACGGCTGCCGGATTTACGGATGCGCTTACCGAAGCTGTCAATGAAGAACAGTACAACCGGGAAGGTTGCAAAGGTTACGAGGAACAGCTTCCAGTCCAGATACAGCATCATAGCGATAGATACGATAAGAATAACGCTTTCGGTAAACATTTCCACAACGTTTTCTACCATCGCGGACTGCAACGCATTAACGTCGTTAGTAACATAACTCATAATGGTACCGGTTTTATGCTTGTCATAAAAGCTCATACTTAAACGCTGCAGCTTTTCAAAAACATCCCTGCGGATATCAATAATCACACGCTGACCGACATAGTTCATCAGATAGCTTTGTCCGTAATAGGAAACACCGCGGATAATAAAAACAACCACAATGCTGATTACAATATAGTTCAGCATGGATGTATCCTTATCTCGCAGAACCTGGTCTACCATATCCTTGATAACCCAAGGCAGATAAGCAGTACAGCCGGAGGCAATGCCGGTGCAGATAAGCGCTGCCAGCGCACGCATCCAATAGGCTTTTACATATTTCAATGCTCGAAGGTATAAATTCATTTTCTCTCCTCAGTTATTTTTAAGATTAATTGAGCAACGCGGTTTACCGCACCGGGTTCACCAAGTCTGTGCTTCATATATGCCAAATCGCTTTGCAGCTGTGCCTGACGCTCAGGCTGCAAAAGCTCTACTGCAGTTTTCGCTAATTTTTCCGGGGTGAAGTCCTCCTGCAGCAGCTCCGGCATAATCGTTTTGCCCGCAACAATATTCGGCAAGCCGATATTGGGGATATTGATTACCAAACGCGCGATAAAAGCATTCAGTGCGGAAGTACGGTAAACAATAACACTCGGCAGTCCGCACAAAGCAGCCTCCAGCGTTACCGTACCGCTGGTAGCCAGCGCCAAATCCGCTACACTGAACAAATCATAGTTATGGCCTTCGGTAATTTTTACCTCAATGCCATACGCCGCAATTTTTTCCTGCAGCATAGCAAGCGGAATTGTATTAGCGCGCGGCATAACAAACTGCACATCAGGCAACTGCTGCTTTAAAAGCTTTGCACCTGCCAGCAGCGTCGGCAGCATTTTTTCAATTTCCATCAGACGGCTGCCGGGCATCAGCAATATCAGTTTTTTGCCGGGCTGCTTGCCGGCCCAGGCTTCAGCCTCAGCCTTGGTCATCGTAGGATGTACAATATCCAGCAGCGGATGACCTACAAACTCTACGGGAGCACCTGCTTCCTTGTACACATCGTATTCAAAAGGAAAGATGCAGGCAACCTTATCCACTATTTTCGCAACCTTTTTGGCACGGCCCTTGTTCCAGGCCCATGCCGACGGAGCAATATATGATACAACGGGAATTCCTTTATCGTGAGCCAGCTTAGCCAGCTTCATATTAAAACCGGGGTAATCGACAACTACCAGACAGTCCGGCTTGCGTTCGTCCATAATGCGCGCAAAATCACTGCGCAGACGGAATAAATCAGGCAGTTTGCGGATAACCTCCACAAAACCCATTACGCCGTGGTCCTTAATGTCCCACAGCACCTCGCCGCCGGCCTTGCGCAGAGCGTCGCCGCCCATACCAAAAACCTCGGCCTTGCTATCAAGTTTTTTTATAGCAGCAGTCACAGCAGCTGCATGGATATCGCCAGAGGCTTCTCCGGCAGATATTAATATTTTCGCCATGATGTCTCCTTGCATTTACCTATATATATTCAGTATATATTATAACACAAAAAGCGGCTGACATAAGCTATCAGCCGCTAAGAAATACGAAATTTTTCCGATATTTATTTTACAAGAATGGTAATATTATGCTCATCTGCCAGCGCTATCACCTTTTCGCGCTCCGGAATGATAGTATTACCTGCTTCAATAACAGCTCCTGTAGCACCGGCGTGAATCATTGATTCAATCGTCGTCGTACCGAAACCGGGAATATCAAAGCGTTGGTCCTGCTTCGGCTTGGCAGCCTTGGCTACGATAACGCCGCCCTTGCCTAAAAAACCGCCGCGCAGAATGCAGGCATCAGTGCCTTCAATCGCTTCTACCGCCATAACGGCACGATTTTTTACAACAACGGTCTGACCGATATCCAATCCGCCGATGGCTTTGGCCATCTCAAAACCGAATTCCATATCTGCAAGCTCTGCCTCCGTAGGCTTACGCTTGGTCAGAACACCTGGCGGCGGCAGCAGCGGTTTAATCAATAAGGTCTGATCCATAACCTCAATGCCTTCGTCCTCCAGCTCCTTGACAATCGCATTCATGATAGTATCATCCTTGCGGTCCGGAATGGTGGCCAAAATTTTTATCGCCCGCAGATCAGGAACAATCCTGCCTGCTTTGTACAAAACTTCCTTTGTTACCTTGCCGATCATTGTGACCTTGGTAACCTTATTTTTTTTCAGCGTAGAAATAATCTTGCCGATTTTGCCGATGTTGATATCGTAATAAACATCAACACTGCCGGGCAGCTCCTCGTCAATACCGGGAACAACACCTACAGCGACAACATGGTAACCCAGCTCTTTCGCTGAGCGTGCTACCTCTACCGGCAGATGTCCGACACCTGAAAGTACGCCCAGCACCTCCATAGCCTTATCCTCTGCGTGTACGGATGATGCCGCGTTCTACATTACGCAGGAAACGCATCAGATGTTCCATAGGCTCAGAGCTTGTCAGCTCCTGCTCCATAGTGCTGATTGCTTCCTGCAGCGGCAGACCGCTGCGATAAAGAATGCGGAAAGCCTTTTTCAGCTCGCTGCGTTCTTCAACCGGCATACCTGCACGAGAAAGACCTACGCTGTTCAGACCGGAAACAAAAGCGGGGTCACCGGCGCAGATCATGAACGGAGGAACATCCTGGGTTACACGTGCCATACCACCGATCATTGCGTTACGGCCAATCTTGCAGAACTGGTGTACTGCAGATAAGCCGCCGATAACAGCACGGTCCTCAACGATAACGTGACCTGCAAGTGTTGCAACGTTAGACATAATAACATTATTGCCCACGATGCAGTTATGTGCTACATGGGTGTAGGCCATCATCAGGATGTTATTGCCAATACGGGTTTCGTTGCCTTCACCGCATGCACGGTGAACAGTGCAGCATTCACGGAAGCTGCCGCCGTCACCTATAATGGTATAGCTTTTTTCACCTACAAATTTTAAATCCTGCGGTACTGCGCCAATAGAGCAGCCCGGGAAAAAGTGGCAATTCTTGCCGATTTTAGTATATGGATGGATAGTCACATGTGCGCCAATCACGCAGCCGTCGCCAATCTCCGTATCTTCGTCGATAACAGCATAAGGACCTACGCTTACGTCCTTGCCGATTTTAGCAGACGGATGAATGATTGCAGTTTCATGGATACCATTGGTTGGCATAATAACCGAACTCATTATTTTCACTCCCCAAACAAGATGTTAATCAAGCAATTAAATACAAATATAATACTATAATCACAGGCATCCACGATTTTTAACATTACAAAAACCACAGTTAAATGAATTTAGCATTAATTTTAGCTGTATTGCTCGCTTATTCTACCAATTACAGCTTTTTTGTATTTTGCTGATTAATTTTCTTTCGGATCCATAATAGCAAAGGTGCAGTCGCATTCACAGGCAACCTTGCCGTCAACCTTACCCTCGCAATGAATGATACCCATGCTGCCGCGCATGATTTTAGTTACCTCAGCGGTGGTTACAACCTGATCACCAGGCACAACCTGCTTGCGGAAGCGTACATTGTCTATTTTAGCGAAAACAGCAATCTTGCCGCGGTTTTCTTCCGGATACAGCATAGCAACGCCGCCAACCTGAGCCATAGCCTCAATCAGCAGAACACCGGGCATAATCGGTTCATTAGGAAAATGACCTAAGAACTGCATTTCATTAGCGGTAATGTTTTTAATACCTACTGCGCGCTTCATAGGCTCAACTTCCAGAATGCGGTCAACCAAAAGCATCGGATAACGATGCGGCAGGATCTTTTTAATTTCGTTAATATCTAATACTGTCATTTATTACTCCCCCTTTGTTCTGTAAGCCTGAATTTGTTTAGCGATTTGCGAGTTAAACGCATGTCCGGTTTTTACGGCAATAACATGCGCTTTAATCGGTCCCAGCAGATACAAATCGCCAATGGCATCAAGAATCTTGTGTCTGATCAGTTCATCGTCAAAACGCGGAACCGAAAGAATTTTTTCATCATCAAAAACAACTACATTCTCTAACGAACCGCCAAGGCCCAGGCCCATCTTACGCAGCATTTCCAGCTCGGAAGTAAAAGCAACTGTTCTGGCAGCCATAATATCCTTTTTAAAGCTCTCCTTATCGAGCAGGATATCGAAATACTGGGTTCCCAGCATCGGATGACTGTTAATGGATGTAAAAGAAATTCTGTAGCCGTCATAAGGTAAAATAACGATATAACGGTCATTGTCATAAACGGAAAATGCTTTGTCAACGGCATATATATGACGCTCTGCCTCCTGCTGCATCGGTTCTGCTTTTTCAATCAGCTCGCAGAAAACCTTGGCACTGCCGTCGGTTACCGGCGGCTCCGGGGAAGACATTTCAATACGGATATTGTCAATCGCCATCATAGACAGCGCACCCATAAGATGCTCAACCGTAAAAACCTCAGCACCGTTTGCACTAAGTGTTGTTGCCTTTACCGTGGAGCTTACATTCTCCGGCAAAGCTTTTATTTCCGGTCTGCCCGGTAAATCGGTACGGACGAAGACAATACCTGTGTCAGCTTCAGCCGGCTTCAGTGTCATCAGCACATCCTTGCCGGAATGCAGACCAATGCCGGAATAGGATACCTCTTTAGCAATTGTATGCTGGTATTCCTTTTTTTGCTCGGTCATTTTGCTCCTCCTTTATCAAATTTATTTTTTTCTGCCAAAACGTTGGCGTCCGTCTTTCCAACGGTCATGCACCCAGAACCACATTTCCGGATGCGCAATAATCTCATGCTCCAGTATTGTCACCAGCTCACGGGTTACCGCATAAAAATCCTGCTCCTTGTTTTTTGTTTTCGGGGTGTACAAGGGAGGATAGATTTTAGCCGTACAGGTGCCATCTGTATTATTGTGCAAAAAGATTGGTAAAATCGGCGAACCGTAAATACGCGAAAGCGCCGCCGGTCCCATAGGGATAACAGAATCCTTGCCGAACAGGTCGATACGTACGCCATCGTCGTTCGTATCCTGGTCATAAAGGATGCCCAGAAGATTTTTTTCGCGCAGCATACGGCTGATAGCCAGCAGGCCATGCTCGCCACGGTTATAGGTAACCTTCTGTCCCACCATCTGGCGGAATTCATTGATAAGCTTATCCATATGACCGTTGTTCTGCTTACGGGTAATAGAAAGCATCGGATAACCGTGCAGCGCTACGGTAGCGCCCAAAAGCTCCCAGTTGCCGTAGTGACCTGTAGCCATAATGACGCCCTTGCCCTGAGCATAAGCAGCCTCCAGATATTCCAGGCCCTCTACCTTTACCTTCTTGTCAATATTATCCTTATTCAGCAGCGGGAAGCGCATAACCTCAACGACCATGCGGCCGAAGCGATGCAGACTGTCTGCAGCGATTTCCGCAGCTCTTGCTTCGTCAACCCCCAGGCATTCGCGGATATTGGCCTCTGCCATCTGCATACGCCAGCGCGGTACAACCGCCACTGCTACGCTGCCCAGGAATTTTGCCACCAGCTTGCGCAGCAACATGGGGGAGATGCACATAAATTTACTAAAAAGCTTGACTATATAATAACCTAACAAGCTTTCACCACCCTATTATTTTTTCAGCTCTGCCAATTCCTTTTCCAGAGCTTTGACGCGCTTGAGCATATCGCCCACCTTGCGCAGATTTGCTTCCTGACGCAGCCATTCCTTCATAGGCATTGCAGGGAAGCCGCCCATAACGGAATTGTCAGGAACGTTATTGGTAATACCGGTTTTGCCGCCAAAGACGCAGTTGCTGCCGATGGTAATATGACCGACAGTACCAACCTGACCAGCAAAGGTAACATTGTTGCCTACGGTTACACTGCCGGAAATACCTACATGAGCAACAACCAGGCAGTTTTCACCTAAGATATCGTTGTGGCCGAGATGTACCAGGTTATCGATCTTGGTGCCCTTGCCAACGATAGTGCTGTCAACTGTAGCACGGTCGATACAGGTGTTATTGCCGATTTCTACATCATCCTGCAGCACTACATTACCGGTCTGCAGCACCTTGCTGTGCTTGCCGTTTTGGGTAATATAGCCAAAGCCGTCGCCGCCGATTACAGAACCGGACTGCAGAATAACTCTGTCACCCAGTACACAGTCCTCACGGATAGTGGTATTAGGATAAATGGTACAATCCTTGCCCATTTTTACGCGCTTGCCGACATAAGCATGCGGATAGATTACGCAGCCGTCGCCGATTTCGGCATCATCCTCAACAACAGCAAAGGGCTGAATAGCAACATTGCTGCCAATCTTTGCCTTCTTGGATACATAAGCATAAGGACTGATAACACGCTCAACCTCTTCCTGCGGACGGAACAGCTCCAGCAGTGCGGCAAAGGCTGCACGCGGGTTGGCAACTCTGATAACAGGGCGTCCGTCAAGCTCCGGGTCTTCGGAACTGAGAACCATTACGCCGGCCTTGCTGAGATGACAGTGCTCTACATGCGGCGGCACCGCAAAGGAAATATCCTTCGGTCCTGCCTCAACCAGTCCGTTAACGCCGGTAATGCGCAATTCGGGGTTATCATGCTCTACCGTGCCTTTTAAAAATTCTGCTAATTCTTGTACACTCTTCTCCATTTCATACCTCCACCATAAAGCCGCTTACGCAAAAAGCGGACGGACTATCCGCCCGCTTCAGGGTGCTGCTTATTTCATTTTTGCAATTACGTCACCGGTAACATCGGTACCGCCCTGAGGAACGGCACGCTTGTCTAAAATAGCGCCCAGCTTTTTCTCGTCGGAAACCTGCTTCAGAGCAGTATCCAAGCTGGCCTTCAGCTTATTTTGCGCTTCGCTTTGAATCAGCTTAGCTTTTGCACCGTAATCTTCGGCAACCTTTTTGGCATCATCGCCGGTTTTGCCTTCCATGTCCTTATCCATCTGGGTTTTCAGGTCGGTCATTTTTTTAGTTACATCTTCCTGAGTTGTTTTTACGATAGGAGCTTCTGCTTCAATCTTGCTCATATCAACAGTACCAAAATCAGCATTACGTCCGCTGCAGCCGAAAGTAAACATAGACGCTGCAATCATCAGACCGGCAATAATTTTTTTCATAATTTTTAACCTCACTTAATTATAGCTCATATCAGGCCCGGGCACTTAACAATATCATGCCTTTTTCATGGCCTTTATTATAGCAGCGGTAATATCCTCTGCCTTCATATTAACTCTAAACTTATTGAAAACAATAGTATAGCCGCGCTCATGCGCCAGCTTCACAGCCTGGCTTTCGATATCCTGATTGATTTGCTTCTTCAGGCTATCGTTCTTTTCCTGCTGCTTATCAATTTCTCTGTCTATAATACTCAGTGCATTATTGAAGGCCTTCGGTGCTGCGTCAAGCATTTCCTTGTCGCGTTCCTCCGGCGATTTAAGCTGCTGTATAGCCTGAGCATGCTGCTGCGCCATATCACGTATCCGCTGCTCGGCTTCTGCCTTATACGGCAGTACCTTAGCATCAACCAGACGGCGTTTTTCCGCCTGCAGCTCGGCAATCTGCGCACCGCGCTCTTTCTGCAGCTCCTGCAGCTGTTTTTCAACGGCCTGACGTTCATCAGGCTTCATTTTAACAGCCTCCAGAAGAGCCCGCAGATTAAATAATTTCAGCTTATAGGCATCTTCGACATCTTTTTTGCGTGCAGCCAGCTGATTGTCAGCATCTGCCTCAGCCTGTGCCACAAACTTCTGGAGCTTGGCATTTTCAATCTCCCTCTGTTCTACCATACGGGTATTGAAATCCGCCTCCATAAAGCTTTGCTGGCTGAGCTGCCGCAAACTGCGCAGCTTATTCAGGCTGCTTAGCTGCGCCTTGGCCAGCTCTTCCTGACCTTTACGCTTATTAAGCAAATCCTGCAGAATTTTTTCACCCTGCTCCAGCTTAGCATACTGAGGATGGGCGCTTACCGCCTGCTCCCAGTTGATAACAGCAATTTTTTCCTGCGGTTCCCGGACATTGGTACTGCATGCCGAAATCAGCAGAGCAGCTGCAATAATAGCACTTATTTTTACCAGCTTGTTCTTCTTCATGCCTGCCTCCAATAACATTGCTGTCCATCCGTAAATACCGCGATTAAATTGCCATTACACAAGGCAAGCTGCCAACTTCAGAGCAGCAACGCTGCAGAAGCTGTTATTTGCCTGCCTGCATAGCCTTGGCAACCTCGTCGGTAATATCTACACCGCCGAAAACAACAGTGTTCTTATCTACTACAACTGCCAAACCTTTTTTGTCAGCAATCTTTTTGATGCTGGCTTCAATTTTCTTCAGTACAGGGTCCATCAGCTCTTTTTGTTTGTTGGCCAGACGTTCCTGAGTCTGAGTATAATACTTTCTCTTTTCTGCCTCATTCATGGACTTGCTTTTTTCATTGAAGTCCTTTTGGGCAGATTCGATTTCTTTGTTCATAGCTTCGTTAACTTTGCTCAGATCCGGGCTTTGTGCTACCAGCATCTGATAGTTAACTACACCGATAGCGGATTCGCTGGAAGCGGCAAAAGCACTCTTGCCTACACCGCTCTGCGTTACGGAAAGCGCAAAGCAGCCCAGTACGAAAATAGCTGCAATAAACAAGGAGATCAGCTTTACATTTTTAGGGTTACGCAATTTCTGCATCATAATCTAAATCCCTACCTTCTTTTCTCATACAAAAATTCAGAAGCTACAACAGCAGAAAACAGCATTAAGCTACTGTCATCCGTTTTTGTACTGTCTGTTGCAATAATATATCTTATTATATCAGCCTGCGCTAATTCTTTCAAGAATTGCTAGAGATTTCCTATAAGACGCAGGTAAAATTCACTGCCGCCGTAAACATATTCCGCGCTGAGGAACTCATGAATGCGATAGCGCACCGCAAACTCATTACGGTTATCACCGGAAAAATGCTCGGCACGCAAACGCCATTTAGGACTCAGGCTGTATTCCAGACGATAATTGTTGTCGCCTATCGGTATCCGCCGTACGTAGCTCCAGCCGCTCTTGCCCCAATAATGCGTATAACCTGTGCCGAAGCGCCATTGTACGTCATCCAGGACAACCTCCGCCTCGCCGAAAATCTCATCGCGCGGCGAAATCATTTTACCAAGATGGGCCTTGCCGGAAAGGTTTTCCTTATTGCGGCCGATGTCGCCATAGCCCTCAAACCAGATTTTATAATCATCCGATTCAATCATAATATTTACGCCCAAATCAGCACCGGGCGTAATTTTAACCTCCGGACGCAGCTGATAATTTTTTACCTCCGGCTCAGTCATGAGCTTCTCTAAAAGCTGCTGCTCCAGCTCCTGGCGATGCCTTTGCACATAAGCAACAGGCAAACCGCGCAGCTTATCGCATTCGCCGACATATTTGTACTTCAGCTTCATCAAAAGCACATTGGGAATAGCCTCGCTGCGCAATTCATAGCTGATATTACGTACCAGCTGGCCTACGGGATAGATAACAACCTGCACTACCGTGCGTCCGTCCTCCTGCAGCACATCCACCGCCGGCTTAAATTCCGGCAGCTGTGCCTGCACCTCGCTGCGTACCAGCTTGCGCAGTACGCCGCCGGCCCAGTCACCGGCATCCACCGACGCACCGCTGATAGCCTGCTCCAGCTGAGCATGCAGCGCAGGAATACGCTGCTCGAGCAGCGCCGCCGTCTGTGACTCTACTCCAGAAAACTGCAAATCGATAAGCGGCTTTTCGATAACCTTATTCCAAGGACGTGCGTACAGCTTCACCTGTGTAGTTTCGCCTACATCCAGCTTAACATCGGTAAGCTCGTAGCCGGTGAATACCCTGTCGCCGATTTCCGTCAGCAGGCGGGCATAGTCCTCCCTGGCCGCGGCAATCATTGCCGTATCCTTATCAATAAACAGCTGGTCCGCCACCACCTGCATGCTGCTGCTCATCTTCTGCAGCAGCAATTGGCTGGTGCCGCCGTTAGTATCTATAACTTGTACTTCTACACTGTTAACCGGTGCAGAAAAAGCATGCTGCAATGGCAAGATGCTTGTCATTGCAGCACAGAACAGAATCTTATTCAGCTTCATAGCCTAAATATTCTCCGCAAAATCAGAACTGTCCACCAAAGCTGAAGTGGAACTTGCCACCATCCTCGCCGTAGCCATAGTCCAGCTTAACCGGTCCCAGCGGAGAGTTGATACGCAGACCTACGCCGTAGCTGTTCTTGAGCAGTCCCATATCAAATTCATCCTCATGGCGTTTATCCCATGCATAACCGTTATCGGTAAAGAGTACGCCCTGAACTTTCTTGACAATCGGGAAGCGGTATTCCAGAGTTGCCTTCAGCATGCTGTTGCCGCGGAACTGGTCATCCTCATAGCCACGCAGGGTGTCGCTGCCGCCCATGGTGAAGCGTTGAGACAATGGCATATCGCCGCTTGCATAGCCTGCGCCCAGGTTCAATGCCCAAACACTTTCGCCGCCTGCACGGAAGTAATAGCGCCAGTCAGCAGTCCATTTAGTGAAGTCAAAGTCACCGCCCATGCCGCCGGCCCATTCTACGCTGTAGCCGATACGCTTGCCTTCATGCGGATCATAGATATTGTCGCGGGAATCATATACGCGGCCGAAGGTAATACTGCGGGTAACACCAAAGTTTTCCTTACGGCGCTCAGCGGCAGTTTCAGGCATCCAAGATTCATATTTATCACTTTTGTTGATAATTTCACCTTTGTCATTTTTCTCGAAGAATTTATTCTCGTAATACTGGTTAGAGTCGCCTTCGTAGCCGTCAGCTTCGCCCTTGTAGATATCATCACGGTTTTTAATCGTAATGTAGTTGCTGACAAATTCATTATGGGTTCTGCGGCTGAAGGTAATTTCCTGACCGCGACGCTTTTTGTCGTAGCGAGCAATTTCGTCACCGTCGATATTGTAATCGGCGTATTCGTTGGTGATATCGTAAAGGTTAATGGTAGCGCTAGTTTCCTTGTCATCCAGCCAGGGGCGGGTATAGCTGAAGTCATAGTTCTTGTTATCCTCGCCGCCGAACTCCCAGCGCAGGTTAATCTTGTCACCAATACCACGGAAGTTCTTATCGCCGATGGAAACCATGCCTACAAAGCCGTCGGCATTGCTGTAGCCTGCGCCGATACCGAAGGTACCGGTGTTCATTTCAACTACGGAAATTTCTACTTCAACACCGTTAGGCTCACGGCCCGGGTTCAGCTTAATATTAACGTCTTCAAAATAGCCCAGGTTATATACGCGCTGCATGCTGCGGCGGGCAGCCTTGGCATTGAAGGGCTCGCCTTTTTTCAGCTTCATTTCACGGGTAACAACATAATCCTTGGTTTTTACGTTGCCCTTAACCTTGAAGCCTTCAACAACGCCTTCGTTGACAGCAACCTTCAGAGTACCATCCTTTTCCATATGCACGTCGGTAACACGCGCCAAGATGTAGCCGTTGGAACGGTATTCCTCTTCCAGCTTCTGTACGCATTTATTAATATCCTTCAGGTTGGCGATTTTGCCCTGCTCCAGGTCAAAGAAGCTTGCAACCTTCTGCTTGTTCAGTACAGTGTTGCCTTCAACTTCGGTCTTTTGGTATACAGGGTTTTCCATAACATGGTAAATTACCTGTACGCCTTCAGGTACCGTCTTGAATTCCGGACGCAGGTCATAGAACCAGCCCAGATCATAAATAGCGCTCAAATCCTCGCTCAGGCCTGCTTCGGTAAACTGCATGCCAGGTTTAGTTTTCAAAGCAGCGGCAATTTCAGCCTCAGGCACAGCAACATTACCCTCAATAATCTGCTTGGTAATGGTCTTGCCAATGTAAGGAGCCAGCTTGTTTTCCTCCTGATGGGATGATGGTGCAGTCTGCGTTACAGAGGTATCAGCACCCATAGCAGGTGTCTGAATTTCTTGGGCATAGACAGGTGCGGCCAGCATCATTGCTGTCAGGCCTACTGTCAGAGGCCGCCATAATTTTTGTTTCTTCAATTGATATTCCTCCTCATATTTCATTTAGAGTTACTCAACTCAACTCGCGCTGACTGCACTAATTTGTGCATATCGGCTTTAGATATAGTAACACGGTCGGGAGTGCCTTGTTTCTCCTGTACCGGTGTATCCTTAGCTTGCTGCTTCTGTATAGCCGCAGTCTTGGGCACCACAGCCTGCACCGGCATTTTTTGCTCCGGCTTGACCTCAGGTGCTGCCACAGGCGGCGGCAACGCGGCCTGCGCCTTCGCGCGGTAATGGTTTCTGGCAAAGCACCAGCCGCCGAAACCGGCAACTACCAGCAAAACAGCTGCACAGCCTGCCAGAACCTGCCGGTTCCAGCTCCAGGGGCGGTCCTTCTTCCGACGCAGATTTTTCAGCTCAGCCTCCGCCAGCATCAAATCAAGCTCGCCCCGTATATCCTTATTATCCATAAAGCTTTGCTCCGCCTTATCCAGATTGCTCTTTATGCAGCGGATGCGTTGAAACAATGTACGGCTTGACTGCGTCATGCTTTTACCCCTTTCTGTGCATAATTGTTTTTAATAACTATGTCTTATATAATCGTCTGCTGCCTTGAGTTTTCACAAGTCATTTCAGATGATTACAACAGATTTAGTAAAGCTAACTTGCGTTTTCGCTTTTTTTCGTTATTTATCAGCCTAAATACTATTCCTTATTAAATTCATGTATAAAGCGGGAAAGCATGCCGCGGATACGGCGCACACCCTGCTTCTGCAGACGGTAAACATGACCGAGGCTTACATCAATAGCATCGGCAACTGCCTGCGCCGGCCTGTCCTCCAAGTACATTCCCTGCAGCACCTGCTGCTCCTTCAGCGGCAGGCGGTCCATCGCCTGCGCCACCTTTTCGCAGAGCAGATGCTGTTCCGTCACCTCGCTGGGAGATGCCAGCTCCGACGGCAGAGCATCACTTAAGGTAAAGCCCTTGGACAGCTCACTGTCAAGATAAAGCATGCCCTTATCCGTGCTGTGCCGCAGATAATCTACCATGCTTCCTCTGATACGGTATGAGGCAAACAGGCTGAAGGCTACCTGCCGCTTATAATCATAGCTTTCCGCCGCTTCCAGCAGTCCCACCATGCCTTCCTGAATCAGCTCCATTGTATCGGCCTCAGGCAGCCTGAAGCTCGACGCAATTTTGAAAACCAACGGCTGGTAAGCTGTCATCAGGCGCTGATGTGCTGCTTCGTCACCGGCAGCATCACGCCGCCAAAGCTCCAGCTCTTCTTCCGGCTCCAGCAGCGAAGTCTTGCGCAGCTCTTCCAGATATCCTTGCAGCATCTGTTCACCTCCTCTCGTAAAATATTCTTTGCTTAGAACGAAATCTTATATTCCAAGCCATACCAGTCCTTCGGATACTTCGACATATCGTAGCTGCGTGAATAAGTGATATTCATGTGCTTACTGATATCGTACTGTCCGAAAATGCTTCTGTCAACAGCATCAAAGCTTGTTGTATAACCAATCATAAAATTATTATTAAGATATTTGCTTACTAAAACATTATACTGGTTTTTGTCATCTGCCGTCAACTCTTTATTACGGTCATAAGCGCTTTCAAAGCCAATACCGGAGCGTGTTTTGCCGGTGTAGATACGGAACTGGTCAAGTCCCAATGTCTGTTTGACAAACATCTCCACGTCACCCAGCACTGTCATCTGCAGGCCGACAGTCATCAGATTTGCCATATCATCACCGGTAACCTCGTTACTGCCCGCACTTTCGCGCTGCAGCGTCAGCATACGCACAATCGTATTTTGTGTCAGCGGCGGATCACTGGTAAGCTGCAAATCCATTTCGCTTACAGGACCATTAATCTTCATAAAAATGTTATAACGGCTGAAGCGCGCTGTGCTGTCCAGATTTACGTTCGGCAGGAAGCTGCCGGGATCAACCCATACCAGACCGGCCTGATTCAGCTTAAAGTCTGTACGCAGATATTTTACTGTACCCTTATCGGCCTTAATCGTACCATCAATCATCGGGAAGCGTGTGCTGCCCTTGATATCAATGCCGCCCTTCAGCCAGATATCATACAGATAGCTGTTATACAAATGTACCTTCGGGCCCAGTACCAGCTTCATATCGAGCCCTATGTTGCTGTCGCCCTCACCCAGCTCGGGTACCGTCGGCATATTAATCAGCACATCATCCAAACGCAGACTGCCGCTGATACGCGGGCGGAAGGCCATCGGCGGTGCAGTATTGCCCTTACGGTTTTTCATATCCGGATATTGCTCCGGCTGCAAGGTTACATCACTCGTAATCGTACCGGTGAAAATCTTGGAGACCAGCTGTACCTTATCTGCCTTGATATGCAGACTGTAGGCTGTATCAGAATCGGTATGCAGTGCATAGCTGCCTTCGGCACTGAGCGTACCCTTGCCTAATTTAGTAGAAAGATTCTTCAGCTGTACGGTATTGCCGTTAAACACCACATCCAGATTAATATCATCAAAGACTGTGTTGATATATTTAGCCTTAACACTGCCGCCGGCTATTTTAACTGAACCGAAAAGCAGCGGCTCCTCCAACGTACCGGCCAGACGAATTTTACCCTGTGTATCGCCTACGCCCCATTCAACCATTTTAGTAAGCGCCGGCAAAATTCCCAGGCGCGCCTTATCCAGATCCATCACGATATTCATCTGTGCATCAGGATTACGGCGCTGTTTTTTATCGCGGAACAAATCAAGCGGAATATCACCCGCTGCACTGACGCCGTAAGCATCCTTAGTCGCAATCAGCTGCTGCAGCTTAATATTATCGTCGGCCAGCGCCAGCATTGCGGTAAGCTCGTCCACACTTACGCCGGCAACAGAACCGTTGGTAATTTCCAGCGAAGCTGTTCCCTGAGGATTGTCAAAGCTGCCATGCACCTGCACCAGCATATCCGTTTCACCCTTGATTTCCGGCGGATTCTTCATGACTGCAGTTACAATCGCCGGGTTAGCCTTCACTGCGGCAGCCTCTACATCCAACAGCTTTTGCTTAATATCAATCGAACCGCCGACAGCGATAATTCCTCTATCGCTTACGCCGTCCTGCTCCTGCAGTCTGACATTGTCAAAATGTAGCACGCCGCCCTTATCCACGCGTCCTTCAAAACGCATGTGGGCATAATTAAGATCATGAATTTTTACATTATCGGCTGCAGCTGTAATCTTTACGCCTTCACCACGGCCGTTGTAGCTGAACAGCAGTTGTCCCTGCATCAGGCCGTTGATATCGTAATCCAGGCGCGCCATGCGCAGCAGGCCGCCGATATCACCCCAAATATTTTCCACCTTGCCCTCAATATAATGCTGCACAAGGTTGAGATTGAGGTCTGCACTGTATAAGCCGTAATTGACAGGGTCGTCACGATAAGGCTGCTTAAAAGAAGCATTCAGCTTATTCTTATCACGTCCGTTGCTGGCAAGCGTTCCTTCCAGCTCTGTTAAAGCTTCACCATTGACAGTTATCTTTTCACTGCTGACTTCGCCGTCAAAGAAGGGAGCTGTGAGGGTACCGCTCAAATGTCCCTTAGCATTAACCTTGCCGCCCAAATCGACTGTATCATCACTTATCGGCAAATGCTCCAGATCAACATTCTTGGCATCCATAACAAAGTTCAGTCTTTGGTCTGCCGTCATAGTGCCATCCAAGGTCAGGCTGCCGTAAAAGGCATTGACTACAAAATCCTGCAATCTCAGCAGACCGTCCTCATAAGCATAATGACCGCTGATATTATTAAACAGCTGCTTGGCGGCACTGCCATCGGCAGCATGCACCTCGCCATGAATATAAGGATGGCTGAGGCTGCCTTTTACCTGCATCACATTATCAAGATTACCGGTAACTATATCGGGCTTGCCCACAAGCACCATCAGCGGCTCAATGCGCACGTTCTTCGTTGTCAGCGTAAGGTCCGCCACAGGCTCTGTGCCCTGCAGATTAATCGTACCATTAAGAATATGCTGTCCCTGATCCATATGCGCGGCAAACTCCTTAAAGCCCAGGATATTATCCTTCATGCTAATAATGCCATGTGCTTCGTTAAGCTTCTGCGACATAAATTCAGCCTGCGTCAGCTGTACCATACCGGAAAACTCCGGAGCATCAAGCGTGCCGCCAACATCAAAGCCGGTGGAGCACAGTCCGCGTCCATCCTGACCAGCCGCAGCCAGCACGGAATCAATCGGGAAATCTGCCATACGTCCATGCACAGCTAAAGCACCATCCTTGGCAACACGTCCTTTGGCAGCCAAGGTACCGCCGCCGTCGGCAAAAAAGCTGAGATCATCAATAACTAAGCCCTTACTGTCATAGCTGCCGTCAAAGGCCAATCGGTTAAGCTTCAGGCTGCGCCAGCTGATATCCATTGTATCGGCAGCAGCGTGCAGCGTAAGCTTATCCTGCACCAGCTTGGCCAGAACAGCAAGCTTGCCGTTAATATGCACCTGCTCCTGCTGTTTGCCGGGCAAACTCTGCGTAACCTGCTGCAGCTGTGCGTCTGCCGTCAGCACCTGCTCCTTAAGGTCATACGTACCGTTAGCGGTAATCGTACCGCCGCCGTATTGCGCACTCACATCATGCAGCTGCACAACGTCCTTAGATACATCAAACGGCACACGCAGCTTTTCTGCCTTATATCCTTTATAGGCCAAGGCATCACTGCTCAGCACGCCAAAGCCTGAAGGAGAATCGGTATTGCGCAAATCGGCTTCACCCTCCAGGTGCAGCTTCTGCCCGTCAACCAGAGCGTCAAGACTGCTGACGCTCACCAGATTTTCATCCGCGCGTACCAAGCCGTCAAGCTGCAGACTGTGCTGCTCGCCTGCCAGGCTCAGCTTACCGCTGAGTGCTGCCAGCTTCACTTCACCGCTAAAGCGCTGCTTGCCGTTCTTATTCACATAAATCAGAGCGAGCTTGCCTAAGCCGCCCTGCAGCTCATCGACATTACCGTATTGCTTGGCCAAAGCAGCATAGGGTGCCAGCGCCAGCTTATCGCCGGTCAGCTTCATGCGGCCCTCGCCCTTGGTAGTCATCGTGCCGGTCAGCTTCAGCTTATCGGCACCGCTTGTCACAGACAAATCCACGGCAAAATCAGGATTGGCACCGCCGTTGATATTGCCTTCCACGCCAAACTGCCACTTGCCCTGCGGCATAGTTACCACCAGCTCGCCCTTGTCTACCGCCAGCGTACCGTAAAAAGGCGTTTTCTCAGAATCCGACGGCTTCAGCAGATTCTGCATATTCCATTTATTTTTGTCATTCATTGTGAGATATATTTTCGGGCGCATCACATCAATCCTGCTCAGCGCACGCTCAGGCTTCTGCATTGCCAGCCATGGGCGCAGCGTAAGCACAGTACGCGGCAGCTCGGCCACCTTCTCACCCTTGGCATCCTTTACGACAACATCCGTCAGCTCGGCTGTCAGGCCGCCTTCCCATTTCAGGCCGCCGATAGAAACACTGCCGTTGATGTATTCCGCTGCCAGCTGCTGCATTTGCGGTATCGCCTGCTTAATGTATTTAGGCATCACCGTATGAACTAAAAAGATATAGCCTGCCGCAAGCAGTATGATTAATGCTCCAACAAATTGTAGATATTTTTTCATGACACTTCACCATTCAATAGTTTAACAAAATTCTATGACAAAAATATGACAAGACTGTTTTTTATATACTTCGACTTTTATTTATTCGACATTAGCAGAAAACATCCTCTTATTGAGAAGAAATTTCTTTTATCCGCTGAAATCTCGGCTAAAGCCGCATAAAAAAGCCGGTGAGATTTATGCCCCACCGGCCTGATTGTGTCACTGTTTATTAAATTTACGCCTTAATTATTTGGCAGCCTCTTCGGTTTTTTCTTCGGCTGCTTTAACAGCTTTTGCAGTTTTGGCAGCCTGTACCTTTACGGCAGTAGCAGGATTGCTCATCGGTACGCCGATAGAGGTTTCCAGTGCGGTCTTGGAGGTATTGTAATCATACAGAGCCTTAGTATAGTTGGTCTTAGCCTGAGTCAGCGCAACCTGAGCATCGAGTACGTCAGTGTTGGTACCCACGCCGGACATATAACGCAGCTGAGCGATACGGTAATCCTCATCAGCCTGCTCTACAGCCAGCTTAGTGGTGCTGATACGTTTTTCTGCTTCGCGCAGTCCCAGATAATTGCTGCGAACATCAAGGTTTACAGCATTCACGGTATCGCGATATGTTTCTTCAGCCTTTTTCAAATCAGCCTCAGCGCCGTGAATCTTGGACAGGGTTACGCCGGTATCGAAAACATTCATTTTTACATTAATACCAGCATACCATTTAGTTCTATTGTCGCCTAACCAATGATCTGATCCTAAAGCTTGAGTAGCACTTGCACTAACCTGCGGCATATGACCGCTGCGGGCAACCAACAATGCGCCCTTGGCAGCATCCACGCCATATTTAGCCTGCATCAGCTCTGGGCGGTGCTCGGCAGCATAAGCCAGGCAATCATCCATGTTTTTATCATAAGCATTATAAACAAGCAGATTATCAAGCTTTAAGGTTGTATCCATCGGCAGACCGACGATTTTGTTCATGTTCGCTTCAGCAACCTGATAGGCATTTTCTGCCTGAATCAGTGTCTGTTTAGCATTGGCCAGCTCCACCTGAGAGCGCAGCACGTCAACCTTGGCTACAACGCCAACATCATACTGTGCCTGAACATTTTTCAGATGGTCCTCCAGACGGGTAACGGATTCCGCGCTGAGCTTTTGGATATTATCTGCCTGCAGCATATTAAAATAACCGTCGGTAACGGTAGAACGCATTTCGTTATAGGTGCGTTGTACGCCAACCTCATTGTATTGATAGTTAGCCTTAGCCTGTTTAATGCTACCGCTCAATTTACCACCGGTAAAAATTGGCAGCGCTGCAGTCAGTGTGTTAGAATGCGTATTTGTAATGTTCTTAGGCGCATCATTATTACCGCTACGATTACTATCATGGTTGGCACTGATGCTGATACCGCGGCTCTGGCGGGCAGCGTTGTAGCTGGCACGCGCACTGTCAAGCTCGTATTGGGCAATGCTTACAGTCGGGTTGGTCTGGAAAGCACGCAGCATAGCGTCGTCCAGGTTTAAAGCAACGGTTTCGCCGGCAAAAGCACTTTGGCTCAGTGCCATGGTCAGCGCTGCAGATAAAAGCAAGAAACGTTTTGTTAATTTATTTCTATTCATCCGAAAAACCTCCATTTTCTAAAACTGACTAACCAGTCAGTAGTAAAATTATATATTTATTTAGGGCTGTTTGTCAAATATTTTTTAGAAATAAGTACGCACACCCATATAAGTATTAGCTTTATTACCACGCACATCCATGGTTTCGCCGTAAAGCGACAGGTTATCATGCAAGCGGAATTCGCCGCCCAGACGCACCTTGAGATCATCAAAATCGTATAACTGGGAATACAATCTGAAATCCCTGCCTAAATCATAGCTGGCGCCGACGCCGAAGTCACCCTGCATGGCACCCATACTGAAAGCAGCGTTGCCATACTGACGGCCTACGAGAAAATCGAATTTATTGGCATTGCCGATGTCATAACCGCCCATATAAAGGAAGGTATCATCCGCAGGATGCAGCGTTACGCCCAAGCTGCCGCGCCAGTCACCGCCCTTGGCGGCAAAGCCGGCGTCAGTCGAAACCTTCGCCTCGGTGATGGTTCCCAAAATTCTGTTGGCACGCTCGCTCGTTTCCTTGACGTTGACCAGCGTTTCCTTCAGCGATTTCTGTGTTACCGGATCCTTGGCTACAGTTTCCAGCACCTCGACAATATTTTCCATACGCTGGCTGGTGTCCGCCATATTTTGAGCAATCGCAGCCACATTCTGGCCTGTCTTGCCGTTATTGTCCACACCGGCCATAATGCTTTCGATATGTGCCGCCGTGCCGTTCATACGTTGGCTCAGCTCATTAATCTGATGAATCATCGAAGTAATATCCTGCTGGTTGGCTACTGCCACATCAGCCATGACCTTCGTGAAGGTATTCATGTTCTCGGCGATGTCATTCATATTCTTAAAGCCGGATTTCATGGCCTGCTGTACTTCCTTGTCGCCAAAAACATTTTCAAAGGCATTGGCTATATTTTCCATACGCTTCACCAAATCACCGGAGGAAGCAAAAAACTCATCCATACCGCCGCCGGGAACACCGTTAATCGTGCTGCCTTCAGCTACATAGCCGTTACCCTGCTTAGCAGGAGGAATGACACTGACAAATTTTTCGCCCATAATACCGTCGGAAGAAATCGTAAAGGTTGCTCCCTGCGGTATTTTGATATCATCGTTGATTTCTGTGATAACCTCTACCTTATCGTGTGCCACATTAATTTTTTTAACCGTGCCTACCTGCACGCCTGCATAGCGCACAACATGCCCAGGCATCAGTCCGCTTACCTGAGGATAGTTAATGCGCAGCTCATAGCCTTTTTTGCCAAAGCTGAAAGCACCCATAAAGGTAATAATGCCGGCCAGCACCACTGCGCCGCCTAATGCAAAGGCACCTACCTTAACCTCACTGCTGCTCATCCTTCTCCTCCTCTTTCAATTCAGTACCGTTAATAAATGCTTTAACGATAGGATTAGTGCTGTTTTTTATCTCCGCAACCGTGCCTATCTGCACAATGCGTCCATTATATAGCATAGCGATACGGTCTGCGGCGTAATAGGCCGATTCCATATCGTGTGTTACCAAAACCGATGTTACTCCCAGCGTCTGCTGAGTTTTGCGTATTAGCCTGCTGATGGTCATCGTCATTACCGGGTCCAGACCTGAGGTGGGCTCGTCATAAAAAACCATCTGCGGCTGCATAGCCAGCGCCCGCGCCAAACCGACGCGCTTTTTCATACCGCCGGAAAGCTCTGCCGGCAGCATGTGCTGCGTATTCGGCATGCCTACCATCTCCAGCAGCTTGCCGACGCGCTCCTGTATTTCCTCCTCCGGCAGCTTAAAGTGCCGCCGCAGGCCAAAGGCTACATTCTCGCCTACGCTCAAAAAATCGAACAAAGCGGAATACTGAAAAACTACGCCCATATGCTGGCGTAGGCCATCCCATTCATCCTCTGTGAAGGCGCTTACCTCCTGACCGTCGATAACAATACTGCCGGAAGTAGGTGCCAGCAGTCCTGTCAGCAGCTTGATGATGGTACTCTTGCCGGTACCGGAAGGACCGATAACCGCCAGCGTTTCACCCTGACGTACATCCAAATCAAGATTATCAAGAATCACCTTGCTGCCGAAGGCCATTTTAAGTTGTCGGAGCTGAATCATAGCTTCGTTTGACATTCTGCCGACTCCTTACACATACAAAACGATAGAAAGAAAATAGTTGGTGATAAACACCAGAATAATCGAAAGCACTACCGAGGCCGTGGTCGCCAGACCAACGCCCTCAGCGCCGTTCGGCGCGTTCAGGCCCTTATAGCAGCCCACGATAGCAATTATCGCACCAAAGACACAGCTTTTGACCATGCCGCCAAATACGTCATAGAACTCTGCCAGTGTCCTGATAGAATTTTCATAAGTAAAGCTGCCGATGCCGGCGTAATAATGCGCCACAACCCAGCCGCCGATATTACCGATAAAGTTGGCAAAAACAACCAGCACTGGCATCATCAGCACCAGCGCAATAAAGCGCGGCACCACCAGATAGCTCACTGGATTGGCAGCCATAACACGCAGCGCGTCAATCTGCTCGGTAACCTTCATCGTGCCAAGCTCCGCCGCAATCGCCGCGCCTATACGGCCGGCAACAACAACGCCTGTCAGCACCGGCACCAGCTCACGCGCCATAGCGATAGCTACAATGCCGCCTACGGAAGAGGATGCACCCAGACGCACGAACTCCTTGGCCGTCTGTACGGAAAATACCATACCGGTACAGAGAATCGTCATCATCACAATCGGCAGCGAATCCGCTCCCAACAGTGCCATCTGACGCACTACCTCCTTAGCGTTGGCATCCTTCAGATGTCGCAGCGTTGCCAACAGCAGCAGCGTCAGCCTGCCGCTGGCGGCACAGAAGGCCAATATTCTGTTGCCCATTGCTTCACAGAGAGATTTCAGCATCTTTACATCCTTATCTTCAGCTTTTTTTACATAATTATTATACCGCCAAATTATGGCGAATGTATGACACAAAACAGCCATACCGATACAGTAACGGGAAAAATTTTGTTAAGCGAAAGAAAATATCACTCTGTAGATTTACTTGTCAACAGTAAGCACGATTTCGCTCTCGCCGTCAATAATAAAATCAAAGGGATACTTCTGCTTGAACGGAGATCCCTGCAGCATACCCGCAAGGCCGGCATCGTTAGCCGCAGTCTCCGGATTCGGCGGCTGCATTTGTCCCATCGCCACATCAATAATCAGCTCATTATTCTTGTCGGCCGTATTCACGCTCTTGATATAATCGCTGAGCTTGTGGCGTGTTTCCTTTTTCTTGGCAGCTGGAACACCCTCGGACTGCTGCTTGCGCAGCAATTCGATAGCCCATGCCATGCTACTGCCGCCACGCACGTTCAGCGCCAGCTTGCCGCCCGGATGATCCTTAGGCACCTTGAAATAAACCGTCTTGGTAAATTCTTCGCCACGGTAAGGCTTCATAGTAACATCAACAGCTACCTTATCACCAGGCTTAACCTTGGCGTTCTTGGTGCGCACGTTAAGAATTTCCGCCACCTGCACTGCATTGCTGACCTCTGCCTCTACGTTAATGCCGTAAATCTGAACAGGCTCGAATTTGTTCTGCATCAGAATCGTTACAGCCTCCGTCAGCTCCGCATCCAGGTTCTTCAGCAGCGCGTCATTGGAATAATACATATTTTCGCGGTCAATCGTCAGCATTTCCTTCTTGCTGTCCACGCCGGTAATGGTAAAATGCAGCTTGGCCGTACCGCCGCCGTTGCGGTCCACAGTCTTGCTCACAGTATTGACTACTGCCGCATCTACCATCGAAGGCACCAGCTGCTCATCATCAATCAGACGCATACGCATGCTGTTGGCCTGTCCGCGGCTGCTGTCGTTGACCGTAACAAACATCGGAATAGAAGCGGGCTGCTTGCCGCCTCCGCCGCCGATACCACTGGCACGGTCCTGTGTAATGCTGCCGATAGCCTCGCCCAGATTGCCTACCTTATAGCTGCTCTGCAGGTTAGGAACTACGCCCAGCACCCACACCTTATTCATAAAGAAATTGCTGCTGCCACGCTGCATAAAGGGATGTCCGAAGGCCAGAATCTTACCGCTGTCATCGGTCCAGGTAACAGTGCCGAGAGCGCCAAGAGTCATATCACCCTGCATCAGAGCAACACCGACACTGCTGCCGGGCTCCAACGGCTTATCGCTGGAAGCGCCCGTGCCGCCGCTGTTGACAGCAGTCAGGCCGAAGGGCTGCAGCTTCTCCTGCAGATATTCCATGCCGTATTCTGTAAAACCGCCTGCCATCAGCGCCGTTCCCTTAGGAATCCAGTCTGCCGGCAGCTCTCTCGGTTCGTCCAGCAGCGGCAGCATTTTGCCGATCGGTGTCAGGAAGCAGTAATGCGGGTCGTTGAAGGTCTTGCCGAAGGCCACAGCACCGACAAGTCTGCCGTCTACATAAACAGGACTGCCACTCATGCCCTGAGCAACACCGCCTGTCTTTTCAATCAAATCGCCGTAAAGGCGCACAAAAATATTATATCCCATAGCTTCACTGCCGTTGACACCTAAAATTTCTACATTGAAGGTTTCAATAGTATCACCGCTGATAACGGTTTTGCCTATGCCCTGCATACCTGCGCGCAGGTCACGCACCGGCATCAGAGAAACATGGGCGGCAGCTGCCGTCAGCAGCTGGCAGCAAAACAATAATGCTAATAAAAATACTCTCATACTCGCTCCTAAAAATAAAATATTTACCGGTCCGCTTCCGGTATTTTGCTCTATAATACTACAAAAACCGGCGGCTAAGAAGCTCGCCGGTTTTCTTTACCGTTATTCACTAACCTTAGCTACAACCTGCTGTGCCTCAATCTTATCACCCGGTTTAACCAGTACCTGGCTAACCTTACCTGCAGTTGTAGCACGCGCAGCAGCAATACTGCCGCCAGCTATAGATTTTACCTTTACCAGAATGTCACCCTGCTTAACCTGGGTGCCCTCCTGTGCCAGTCCATCGGCAACTACAATACCGCTGACAGCGGCGCGCTGGTCAGTCACAGCAGCACAGCCAACGGCAGCAAGTGTAAAGATGCCTAAAGCGGCAATAGTCAAAATCACTATTAACTTTTTACCCATGTGACTCACCTCATTTCAGATATATTTCTCTAACATAAATTATACAGCCTCAGCAATATTTTGACAAGTGAACAGACTGTAAACCGCTCTTAAATAAAACATTATGAAAATCATCTGCAGTTAAAAAATTACCGGCACATAATTTTTTACGCTTTTTTTGCCTATCCTACCCGAAATCACCCTTTGGGGTAGGGTGCAAAAGCGTTTTTTTGGCTATAATATAAGCATCAAAGATTAGAATTTCCACATCCGGGAAGGAGATGTTGTTATGAAAATCAAAAATTTTGCTATCGGAGCACTGGCAGCAGCAATGCTCTTCACCGGCACATCTGTTATGGAGGCGGCAGTATATAATACATCCGCAAGCAGGCTCCCTACTGATATTGACTCCCGCTGCGGCAGAACAGAAGCCTTTCTGCTGAAAAATACCCGCTTTGATGTGAAGCATACCATGACCGAAAAATATGCCGAGGAATATGTTGCTCCCTGCTTCAGCCGCAAGGGCATCTACATAAGCGATATGGAGGCCAAAGCTATTGCCTTTGCCGCCTTGCAGATGTATGATGTGCAGCAAAACAGTAACGGCGCCACAGTAAGCTTCAGCGCCAAGGGCGAAGCCGATTCCGGTGACGGTGATTACTGGCTGACTACTATTTATGACAACAAAAAATATATCAATGCCTTTATCAGTACCTACGATGAGCTCCGCACCGAAAATGCACACTCTATCCCTGCCAGCAAAAGCTATGCTCAATACGGAGACAACATGTCTGCCGAAAGTTTGCAATACTCCAATCAAAGAATATCCAACCTCTACAGCAAATTTGAAAACATGGAAAGCTATTGGGCTCCCGGCGTAAAACTGGTTTTAACCGGCGACTATGTAAACTTCCGCACCGCCCCCTCCACGGACAGCAATGTAATTGATTCGCTGATGTCCGGCGAAGAAATAGCACCGTTAAAAGGCGCATTCGAAGCCGAGGGACGCCAATGGTGGAAGGCTATTAACGCTCAAGGTGAGGTTGGCTATGTAAGTGCAGATTTTGTACGCGTGGCCTGCTAAATAAGCATTAAGGAAGTATCACCAATGCTCAAAAAACTTTTAGGCTTAATATTTAGCGTCTGCCTGCTGCTAAGCTGCAGCTTGGCAGCTGCGGCGCCTGCGTCCGCGCTGTTCGGCAACGCCAGATATCTCATCTGCATCCATAAGCAAAGCTACCGCCTTGACGTCTATCAGCAGGGCGTAGAGCAAGCAGTCTGCAGCTATCCTATCGCTGTTGCCAAAAATCCCGGTGACAAGCAGTACACCGGCGACAACCGCACCCCCACCTCCTGGGGCAGTGCAGCAGCTATTCCCTCCTACTACACAGGTGCGGCAGTAGGCGTGCCTTCGGCGCAGGTTCCCTTCCGCATCGAAGAGATTTGCCCGGCGCATTACTGGACGCACGATTTCAGTGACGGCAAGGGCGTAATCGAAGGTGCCTACGGCCCCTGGTTCCTTTCGCTGGACACCGGCTGGATCGGCATCGGCATTCATGGTACGCATGACCCCGCCTCTATCGGCACCATGGCCTCCGAAGGCTGTATCCGCCTGCGCAATGCGGATATCCAAACCCTTAAGGAGCTTGTCTGCAGTGATAACGGCGGCATAGGCACCGGCGTTATCATCACCGAGGATTAAGCTATAACCCGCAACAACAAAACAAAGAGCTGTCACAGCTAACGCGTGACCGCCCCTTGTTTTTTATTTTGCCTATACAACCAGCTTATTTGATGAACAATCCCAGACCGATGCTCACCAAACGCTCGCGCCCGTCCGAAGGCTTGTTGACGATTTTGCCGTTGATGACCATTTCGCTGCTGCCTCCGCCATCATAATTGACAGCGCTCACCGCACCCAGCTTCACAAAATACTGCGCCAGCTCCGCAAGTGTCATGCCTGCTGAAGCACTGCTTCTGCCGTCAACAACAAGCATTAAAAGCGTGCCGTCCTGCTTCAGTCCGATTGCAGTACGCGGTGCTCTGCCACGCGCAATATCGGGGGCCATCTGCTCCTCCGCAGTACGCACATTCACCCTGCCGTTTTCTACCAGCAGTGGACCGCCGCTGACAACAGTCGTTGCCGCATCCGCAATGCTGCTGCCAAGGCTCTGCGTGAGTATTACATGGTCGCCCAGGCGCAGGCCTGCCAGAGCAGCCGCATTTGTGCCATGACCGGAAAGCACTACGCAACCCGGCTCCAAAGACATATTGCCTGCTGTGGAAACAGCAACAACGCGACCGTTTTTGATTTTCACCTCACGCCCGTACTGATTCGTTTTGGTCGACGTAGCGTAATAGGAATTAAACAGCACCAAATCATTGGCAATGCGCGCACGGTTCATGCCCTTCAGCTGCAGCGCTCTGCCGTCAGGAAGTGTTACGCTGCCAGTGTAAGCAATGTCGCGCACAATCTTCTGCTCGTTGCCCTGCACTACATAACCGCTGCGCGGCGTAGCATCCATAGCGACAAAATTGCCCTTATCCTTAACGTTGCCGATAACCCAGCCGTCGGTATCAAAATACGACGCATTGATGGCAGCCACAAGACCTCTTTCCGCCGCCTGCTTAGCCAGGCTGCCGCGTCCGTTATACATACCTGCGGCAGAAAACGGCCTCAGCTCCAGGCGCGCCGAAGGCGCAACGCTCACCAGATAGCTTACCAGCGGTCTGCCGTTTAGCTCCTCCTGCGCATAGGTATAGGTAACGCCGCCGGAAAGCTGCATCGTTGTTTTGCTGATAGGAATGCGGTAAATATCCAGCACCAGACGGTCAGGATTCTTCAGCGGATAAAGCTTATACTGGCAATCCTTAGTTAAATCTATAACCACCTGTGCCTTTTTCTTCTTTTTGGCAGGAACAGTGATGCTTTTAATCACCGCATCCTGCTTAAAGACAGGCTTCTGCGTCAGCGACGTACCCTCAGGCAACGTAACCACCAGCTGCAAGCCGTTTTTTTCGGCAGTATATTTAACAGGCTCCCTGCTGTCGAACACCAGACGTACACGAGCAGGACTAACGCTGCTGCGCACCGCTGTGACGGGGGCGGCGCTCGCCGCAAGCGGAGCGGCACACAGCGCAGCCAGCATAAAAACAGAACATATAAGTTTTTTGAAATTCATATCTAGGACCTCTTAAGAGAAAAACGAAGGTAGAAGGAAGAAGAGTGTATTAGAGCGTCGTGTGTATACGCCCCCTTCCGCCTCGCTACGCTCGGCACCTTCCCCAAAGGGGCAGGCAAGAAAGTTAGCAGAACGCTCTAACGAGCAATTAATATATCGCAACACAACCCTCAGTCATCGCCTTCGGCGATGCCAGCTCCCTTTCAGGGAGCATATAAAAGTTCGACGAACTTGCGACAGTCAGCATTTGACAAGCACTTTATATCTCCCCTGAAAGGGGATGTTGCTGCGAGCTTTTGCGAGCAGACGGAAGGGTTGCAATATATTAATTGCGACACCATACGCCCTTCTTCTTCACATCTACACAAAAGGAGCTGCCAAAGGCAGCTCCTCCCCAAAATCAATAATCAACAATCAATACCCAAACATCAATCAGCCAGATTAGACGCAGTATAAACAGTGCCAGGATGCAGCTTATCCAGATTCTCCAGCGCCTTGCCGGTGCCAAGAGCAACACACTCCAGCGGATCATCGGCAATATGCGTAGTAATACCGGTTTCACGCTGCATAATCTCAGCCAGGCCGTCAAGCAGCGCGCCGCCGCCGGTCAGATAAATACCGTTATCAACAATATCAGCAGCCAGCTCCGGCGGGCATTTTTCCAGAACACCGCGCACAGTAGCAATCAGAGAAGCAACAGCATCCTCCAATGCCACACGGCAATCCTCGGAGCTTACGCTAAAGGTAGTCGGCAGGCCGGTAACCATATCACGGCCGCGTACAGTAATAGACTCATTGCGTCCGTCGGCAATAACAGTAGCAACATTCATTTTGATTTCTTCAGCCGTGCGCTCACCGATAAGCACATTATGTACCTTCTTCACATGACGCACAATAGCCTCATCAAAATGGTCGCCGCCGATACGGATAGAAGAATCAACAACAATACCGCCAAGGCTCAGCACAGCGATATCGGTAGTACCGCCGCCTATATCAACAACCATATTGCCGCGCGGTACGGAAATATCAATACCGGCACCAAGAGCCGCTGCCAGCGGTTCCTCAATCAGATAGGTTTTGGAAGCACCGCCCTGGGTAGTAGCCTCCATAACAGCACGCTTTTCTACTGAAGTAATGCCGATAGGAACACAGGTCATAACACGCGGTTTGAAAAACAGGCTCTTGCCCGCAACCTTCTCAATAACGTAAGCAAGTAGCTTCTGCGTTACGGTATAGTTCGCAATAACGCCTTCCTTCAGCGGACGGATAGCAACGATACTGCCGGGAGCACGTCCCAGCATTTCTCTGGCATCATCGCCCACAGCCAATACCTTGTTGCGTACCTTATCAATAGCCACAACAGAAGGCTCCTTCAGGACAACGCCCTTGCCCTTGACATAAACAAGAATGTTAGCGGTACCCAAATCAATACCGATATCCATACTTTTAAACATTAGTCATATCTCCTTAATCTACATCTACGCGTTCAATATCTGCACCCAGATTTTTCAGCTTAGCAACAATGTTCTCATAGCCACGGTCAATATGGTGCAAATCGCCGATACGTGTCGTACCTTCGGCCACAAGGCCTGCCAGAATCATAGCTGCACCGGCACGCAAATCGGTTGCACGCACATCACAGCCTGTCAGCTTGCAGGGACCGTCGATAACGGCACTGCGGCCTTCGGTAGAAATCTGCGCACCCATGCGGTTCAGCTCAACCACATGCATGAAACGATTCTCAAAAACAGTTTCCGTAACCTTGCTGCGCCCCTCGGCAATAACCATCATCGCCATCATCTGAGCCTGCATATCAGTCGGGAAGCCTGGATAAGGCAGAGTTTTGATAGATACGGCCTTCAGCGGATTCTTGCCGATAACACGTACCTTATCAATATCCTCCTCAACCACGGCACCTGCCTCACGCAGCTTGGCAATCAGCGGCTTCTGGTGCTCCGGCAGAACATTTTCCACAACAATATCACCGCCGGTCATGGCAGCAGCAATCATATAAGTGCCTGCCTCAATACGGTCCGGAATAATGGTATAGTCTGCGCCATGCAGCTTCTCTACACCCTCAATGCGAATAGTATCGGTACCGGCACCGCGGATTTTGGCACCCATCTTATTCAGATAGTTGGCCAAATCTACAATCTCCGGTTCCTCGGCAGCATTTTCCAAAATAGTAGTACCCTCAGCAAGAGAAGCTGCCATCATAATATTTTCGGTAGCACCTACGCTCGGAAAATCAAAATAAATGCTGGTACCCTTCAGTCCCTCGGGAGCACTTGCTTCAATATAGCCATGACCCTGTTCGATTTTTACACCCAGAGCCTCAAAGCCCTTGAGATGAATATCAATCGGACGGGCACCGATAGCGCAACCGCCGGGCATGGAAATACGCGCTTTACCGATACGCGCCAGCAGAGGTCCCATTACCAGAAAGGACGCACGCATGGTACGCACCAGCTCATACGGTGCTTCATACGAGGTTATCTCAGTGCTGTCGATATCCAGCACATTCTTTTCCGGACTGCATTCTACAGCCAGTCCCAGACATTTTAAAACTTCACTTATAGTATGCACATCTTCCAGCATCGGAACTTCATCAAGATGACTTGGGGTAGTTCCCAGGATAGAAGCTGCAATAATCGGCAGTACAGCGTTTTTCGCACCGCTGGTTTTAACTGCACCAACGAGGCGGTTTCCGCCCTTCACAATTAGTTTTTCCAAAATAACCCTCCTGCATATGCGAAGTCGGAAAAATTTTTCCGTAACAAATATTTTATCATCAAACACAGGCTCTTTTCAAGACTTAATAAAAATCCGGAAAATTTTGCCACAGGCATATTTCGCCCGACCTTATAAGAAAAAGCCGGCACTGCTTCCGGCTCAGAAATTCACCCGCTGGCGGTCTGCTAAAATATTATAATAGGTTTCCTTCTCCATTAATTCCCTGCGGATAGCCTTTTTAGCATCCTCATCAGCACATTCCGCCAGACGCTTGCGCAAAAAAGCTATATCCTGCTTCAGCATCAGCATTTTGTTTCCTGCCAGACTTTCTACGATATCAGCCATCTTACAGTCACCGTCCTTACTTATATATCTTGTGCTTCTTCTCAAGAAACTTAGCGGCCTTGCCTAGTTCTACATATTATAGTCTACTATAAGCAAGTTTAATATGCAAGGAAAAATCTGTGACAAAACGCAAAAACCGCCCGACAGGAGCATCCCGCCGGACGGCTTAACTTTACAGCCTGATAATTTCGGCTTTACCAACAAACATTTCCGCTAACGCAGCAAGCTGCGCATCCTGCGCCACATCACCCACAAGCACCGTATCCGGTGCCAGCAGACTGATGCTGATGTCGCTGAACATCTGCCGCAGCTCGTTAATCATCCTGGCGTCACCGTCATTAATTATGCCCGGAGTACGCTCTGCCAGATGCCAGTAAAGCTGCTTTAAAATATAGCTTTCATTTTTGTTGTACTCTTTGATGTTGTCAATAATGTTATAGGGATAAACATCCTTCTCCCTCCAGGTAGCCTTAAAAATATCCAGCACCTTATTTTCATAAGCAGCCTTATATTCATTCCAGCCCTCACGGTCGTCAAATTTCAGCATATCCTCCAGCTTGTCACGGCAGCTGATAACCTTACGGCAACGCACAAGCATCGCATAAATCAGCGCCCGCTCCGCTTCCGTAGCCTGCGGCTCCTCGCGCGTAACTGTCATTACCTGCAGCCTGCCGGCCTTGCCAAGCATGCGCTCGGCAGCAAATTTTGCGCTTGCCAGATGCTGCATCGATAAGCTGCTGTCAACAGTATTTACAGGAAGTCCCAAATCAGCCAGTTCTGCCACTTCTTTCTCAGAAGCCAGAACAAGTGCGCGCACAGGCTCCTTGCCTGCAAGCAAAGCTGTTACAGCTGCTGTATTCATTTGTCGCTCTCCAGGAAAGCAGCGAATGCTTTATAGGTGTAATAAACATCCAGCTTAGAGCTCAGCTCGAACGGAGAATGCATGCACAGAATAGGCACACCAAGATCGACTACGTCCATATCCATAGAAGCAACATACAATGCAACGGTACCGCCGCCGCCTTCGTCTACAGCGCCCAGCTCGCCGATTTGCCAGAAAACATCAGCCTCATCCATAATGCTGATAACCTTGGCCATCGTTTCAGCGCTGGCATCATTGGAGCCGGATTTGCCGCGCGCACCGGTATATTTGGTCAGTACAGGACCTTTGTTCACGAAGCAGCTGTTGCGCTCTTCATATACGGAAGCAAAGCTCGGATCGTAGGCACCGTTAACATCGGAGGAAAGTGCGGTGGTATTGCGCAGCAGCTTGCGGATGTTGGCACCCTGAGTTGCTGCCAGATCCTCCAGATAGTGCAGCACGAAATCGGAATTCAGGCCGGTGTTGCCGTAGGAACCGATTTCTTCTTTATCTGCCAAAACCGTAACAGTGGTGTAGTACGGTGCTTTTGTATCAATTTCCGCAGTCAGTGCGGTATAAGCGCAAACCTTATCATCCTGGCCGTAGGCACCGATCAGGCTGCGGTCCAGGCCTACATCCTGTGCCTTGGTTGCGGGAACAAATTCAATTTCCGCACGCATAAAATCATGCTCGGTAATACCGTACATTTCGTTGAGCAAAGCCAGTGCGTTCAGCTTAACGGCATCTTTTACACCTTCCTCTTCGCTTTCATCAACAAAAGGCAGGCTGCCGATAACAATGTTCAGCTCCTCGCCCTTAATGCCTTCGCTCAGCTTGCGCTCGTTCTGTTTAGCGCCAAGATGCGGCAGCAAATCGGTTACGCAGAATACGGGATCACCGGCATTTTCGCCCACGCAGACCTTCACCAGCTCGCCGTTCTTTTTGATGATAACGCCATGCATTGCCAGAGGCACGGTCACCCATTGGTATTTGCGGATACCGCCGTAATAATGCGTTTTGAAGTAGGCCATCTCATGGTTTTCGTATACCGGGTTCGGTTTTAAATCCAGACGTGGAGAATCGATATGCGCAGCGTTCAGGCGCACGCCTGCCTCCAACGGTGCGGTGCCGAAGGTGGACATAGCCATAGATTTGCCGCGGTTTACGAAATAAACCTTGTCGCCGGGTTTATATGCCTTGCCTTCTTCGAAGGGAACATAGCCTGCAGCAGCCAGCTTTTCTACAGCCTTAGCGGTAAATTCACGCTCTGTTTTTGCTGTATTCAAAAATTCCTTGTAGCCTTCGCAGTATGCAAACGCTGCTTCCTTGGCAGCAGTGTTCTTCTTAGCGATATGGGGGAATTCCCATGTCAAATTCTTTTGCAATTCCTTTGCAGTTGTCATAATCTATCACTCCTTGTATAAGCTTTAGTAAGCAGTGCCAAACGACACTATGTAAATCATACCACAAATAGCACCTTTTGGGGAGAGGAAGGGAAATGTATACAATACAAAAACCCCCGCCCTGACGGACGGGGGGTAATTTTTTTGGCATTGTCGCAATGCTTATTACAGCTTGTGAGTAGTACGCAAGCGGGCAACAGCTCTCTTCAGCGCGTTTTCGGCACGAACAGTATCAATGTCTTCGCTCTTGGAAGCAAGACGTTGCTCTGCACGTTCTTTAGCTGCTGCTGCACGAGCGGTATCAATATCTGCATCAGCTTCGGCAATAGTTGCCAAAACGGTGCATTTATTGTCTTTCATTTCCAGAAAGCCGCCGCAAACAGCAAATTCTTTAACGCTGCCGTCAGTGAACTCCAGCTTCATCGGGGCAATATCCATGGTCGCAATGATAGGCATATGTCTAGCTTTGAGGCCCAGATTACCGGACAAAGCACGGAAACCCACATAAGTTACTTCTTCAGAAGTGAACAGCATCTTATCCGGCGTGACAATTTCAAAAGAAAACGGAGTAGCCATCTATTAATCCTTCATAGTTGCAGCCTTGGCAACAGCGTCATCAATGGTACCAACCATGTAGAAAGCACCTTCCGGCAGGTCATCATGCTTGCCTTCGAGGATTTCTTTGAAGCCGCGGATGGTTTCCTTCAGAGGAACATATTGACCGGGGGTACCGGTGAACTGTTCAGCAACGAAGAATGCCTGGCTGAGGAACTTCTGAATCTTACGAGCACGAGCAACAGTTACTTTGTCTTCCTCGCTCAATTCTTCCATACCCAGAATTGCGATGATATCTTGCAATTCTTTGTAACGTTGCAGGATAGCCTGTACGCCACGAGCAACATGATAATGCTCTTCGCCGATTACCAGCGGATCTAGGATACGGCTGGTGGAGTCGAGCGGGTCAACTGCCGGATAAATACCAAGCTCTGCGATTTGACGAGACAATACGGTGGTTGCATCCAAGTGAGCGAAGGTGCCTGCCGGAGCCGGGTCAGTCAAGTCATCCGCAGGTACATATACAGCCTGTACGGATGTGATAGAACCGGTCTTGGTGGAGGTAATACGCTCTTGCAGTGCGCCGATATCGTTTGCCAGAGTAGGTTGGTAACCTACTGCGGAAGGCATACGGCCGAGCAATGCGGATACTTCGGAACCAGCCTGAATGAAACGGAAAATGTTATCGATAAAGAGCAATACGTCCTGGCCGCCAACATCACGGAAGTATTCTGCCATGGTCAGGCCGGTCAGACCAACACGCATACGTGCTCCAGGAGGCTCGTTCATCTGGCCGTATACAAGAGCAGTCTTGTTGATAACGCCAGACTCTTTCATTTCGCCCCACAGGTCGTTGCCTTCACGAGTACGTTCGCCAACGCCTGCGAATACGGAATAGCCGCCGTGTGCAGTAGCAATGTTATGGATAAGCTCCATAATAATAACGGTTTTACCTACGCCAGCACCGCCGAACAGACCGATTTTACCGCCCATTGCATACGGAGCGATAAGGTCAACGACTTTAATGCCGGTTTCCAAAATTTTAGTAGCTGTAGCCTGTTGGTCAAAGCTCGGAGCCGGTCTATGAATAGGCCAGTGATCAGCTGCTTCAACCGGAGTGTCATCATGGTCTACAGTTTCACCTAAAACGTTGAAGATACGGCCCAGTACACCAGGACCTACCGGAACGCTGATAGGAGCGCCGGTATCTACAACTTCCATGCCACGAACCAGACCGTCGGTGGAGCTCATAGCAACAGCGCGGACAATGTTATTGCCGATATGTTGCATAACTTCTGCGGTCAGGTGGATTTTTACTTTACCCTCATCGGTGGTGCCGTCAATGTGCAATGCGTTGAGGATAGCAGGCATGCTTTTAGGAGGAAACTCTACGTCGATAACAGGGCCTACAACTTGTACGATTCTACCTGTATTCAAGGTTTTAGCCTCCCTACGAAATATCTAATTAGTTTTGTGCCTGTTTCAGAGCTTCTACGCCGCCAACGATTTCGTTCAGCTCGCGGGTAATGGATGCCTGACGAGCCTTGTTATAGGACAGCTCCAGGTTTTGTACCAGCTTGCCTGCGTTATCGGTAGCAGAGCTCATAGCAGTCATACGAGAGCCCAACTCACTGGCAGCAGATTGTACCAGTGCAGCGTAAACTACGGTTTCCAGATACTTAGGTGCAAGTACCTGCAGAGTTTCGTCTTCACTAGGCTCGAAAATAAAGCTTGCGCTAGCTTTGCCTTTCTCCTTTACAGGAGGCTCTACCGGCAGAATCTTGTCGCTGGTAGGAATTTGGGACAAAGCGGTTTTGAATAGTGTAAACACAACATGCAGCTCGTCGAAATGCTCGTCAGCAAATTGTTTGATTGCATCCTGAGCAATTTCTACCGCATTTGCGTAAGACGGTCTGTCGGAGTAGCCGAAGTGGCTACTCAGCACTTTATAGCCGCGACGTTGGAAGAAATCTCTAGCCTTACGGCCGCTGGTGATAATGACTACGTCATGCTCACATTCGGAAATCTCCGCAACTGCTTTTTTCAAAGCGTTGGAACTATATGCGCCTGCCAGACCTTTATCAGAGGCGAGCACCAGATAACCAACTTTTTTAACATCACGATGTTGAAGCAGCGGGTGTTTTTTGGCACTTAAGCCTGCAAGGATGCTCGGATCGCTCACAACGTTGGATAACACTTCTTTGATCTTGATAGCATACGGACGGCTTGCTGCAGCTTTTTCCTGCGCTCTTCTGAGGCGGGCAGCAGCAACCATTTTCATAGCCTTCGTGATCTTGCCAATGTTACCTACGCTTTTCATGTGGCGATGAATCTCGCGTGCAGTAGCCATTAGTTAATCACCTACCTTCACTAACAAAGGTTTCCTTGAACTCGGCGATAGCTTTCTTCAGAGCTTCTTCGTTCTCATCAGTGATTTTCTTGGTTTTGATGATGTCTCCGCCAACTTCCGGATGGTTAGCTTCCATGAAGTCCAGAAATTCTTTTTCGCAGCGAGTTACATCTTTAACTGCTACGTCATCCAGATAGCCTTTGGTGCCAAGGTAAATAGCCATAACCTGTTTTTCAACAGACAACGGGCTGTATTGGCCTTGTTTCAGAACCTCGGTCAGACGTTGACCACGGTCCAGCTGTGCTTTGGTAGCTTTATCAAGGTCAGAAGCAAACTGAGCAAATGCTGCCAGCTCGCGGAACTGAGCCAGATCCAGACGTAAAGTACCTGCAACCTGCTTCATAGCTTTAATCTGAGCAGCACCACCTACACGGGATACAGACAGACCGGAGTTGATAGCCGGACGGATACCGGAGTAGAACAGCTCGGATTCAAGGAAGATCTGACCGTCGGTAATAGAAATTACGTTGGTCGGAATGAAGCCGCCTACGTCACCTGCCAGGGTTTCGATGATCGGCAGTGCGGTGATGGAACCGCCCTTCAGTTCATCGTTCAGCTTAGCAGCGCGTTCCAGCAGACGGGAATGCAAATAGAATACGTCGCCAGGGTATGCTTCACGTCCTGGAGGACGACGGAGCAGCAGGGACATTGCACGGTATGCAACAGCGTGTTTAGACAGGTCGTCGTATACGCACAGAACGTCTTTGCCCTGATCCATGAAGTATTCAGCCATGGTTACGCCAGCGTACGGAGCCAGGTATTGCAGCGGAGCGGAGTCAGCAGCAGTAGCAGCAACGATGATGGTGTATTCCATAGCGCCGTGTTGTTCCAGAGTACGAACAATACGAGCGATGTTAGAAGCCTTTTGGCCGATAGCTACATAAATGCAGATAACGCCCAGACCTTTTTGGTTGATAATGGTGTCGATTGCAACTGCAGTCTTACCGGTACCACGGTCGCCGATGATAAGTTCGCGCTGACCACGTCCGATAGGAACAAGTGCGTCGATACATTTAATACCGGTTTGCAGCGGGGTATCAACGGATTTACGATCTGCGATACCATGTGCAGGAGATTCAACCGGACGACGTTCAGCAGCAGCGATTTCGCCTTTGCCGTCGATCGGGTCGCCGATAGCGCTAACTACACGGCCCAGCAGGTTTTCACCAACAGGAACCTCCATAATGCGGCCGGTACGGCGAACTACGTCGCCTTCTTTGATTTTGGTCTCGCCGCCCATCAGTACGATACCAACGCTGTCCGGGTTCAGGTTCAGAACCATGCCGGATACGTTGTGGGGCAGTTCAACTAATTCGCCAGCCATAGCGTTTTTCATACCGATAACGGTTGCGATGCCGTCACCGATTTTTTCTACGATACCAACTTCTTCCAGATCAGCATCCACATTGTAATTCTCCAGTTTGTTGCTGAGAGCATCACCCAGGGCTTCCGGTTTGGTGTACTCGTGAACGTCAATGCCGTTCAGAGCAACTTCCATTTTCTTCAGCTTGCGCAGTGCGGAAGCGTCGAATACCTTATCGCCAACTTGTACGATGATGCCGCCGAGGATGGACGGGTCAACTTTCTTGTTCAGGAAAATCTCACGGCCCAGTTTCTCGGTCAGGATTACAGAAATGGATTGATACTCTGCTGCAGATAATCTCTTGGCAGTAGTTACGTTTACATCTAACAGCTCTTTAATGGAGCCCAGATCAATTTTGAAGTCGGACAATTGTTGCTTAATTAAAGCAATATTTTCTTCTGTCTTCATGTTGTACCAATCACCTCCGAATACCGGCTTTTAGCCTGCTGCTTCGCATTACAGCGGCATATATCCGGCTTATTATGGAAAGCAGCAAAATTATTTCATGATAGAATCAACGATTTTGCTAGCCATTTGTTTGTCTTCTTCAGAACCTAACTTTTGTTCTACGATCTTGCTAGCAGCAATCATGGACAGGTTGATAACTTGTGCACGAACTTCGTCCATAGCTTTCTTCTGTTCCAGTGCGATTGCTTCTTTAGCGGTTGCAATAACCTGATCTTGTTCAGCTTTAGTGTCAGCCATGATCTTGTCATGTGCAGCCTGAGCAGTTTTGCGAGCAGCATCAACAATAGCTTGAGCTTCTTGTTTAGCTTCAGCCAGCTTTGCAGCGTATTCAGCTTTAACTGCTTCTGCGTCAGTCTTAGCCTTTTCAGCAGACTCCAGGTCGCTTGCAATTTTATTCTTACGTTCATCCATAATGTTGCATAAGGGTTTGTAAGCAAATTTTGCAAGAACAATAACTAAAACCAAAAAGTTCAGGATCTGCGCGATAAGTGTTGCGTTGAAGTTAACCAATTATAGCACGCTCCTTTTGTAATATCTTGCAAAATAAAATTATTTAATGAACGGGTTAGCGAATACCAGAACGATAGCGATTACATAGCACAGAATAGGCATGGATTCGATCAAGCCTACGCAAACCAGCATGTTGGTGAAGATTTTACCAGACTCTTCCGGTTGACGAGCCATGGATTCGATAGATTTGCCGCACATGTTGCCGTTACCAAAGCCAGCACCCATAGCAGCGCCCAGGCAAACGAGACCTGCACCGATTACGGATGCAGCAGTAATGATTGCATTTTCAGACATTTGTTTCATCCTTTCAGAATATAAAATTTTTGTGTTAAAGAGTTATTCTTCGTGGCCGGCAAAAGCCAGAGCATAAGAGCCCAAAGCCAAGATAGTAAAGATAAAGGCCTGTACAAAGCCGATGAACAGGGAGAACATTACCCACAGTTCAGGGACAACCCACGGAGCCAGCTGATACAAAACGATCAGCAGGATTTCGCCTGCCAGGATGTTACCAAAGAGACGAAGGGCCATAGTCAGCGGTTTAGTCACTGCATCCAAAAGGTGCAACGGCAGGAAAGCCGGACTGGGGCTGACAAAATGTTTGAAATGGCCGATACCTTGTTGCATAACGCCAACAAGATATGCACTGAAAGCTACTAACAAGGACAAACCAAAGCAGGTATTGATATCGTTAGTAGGAGAAGTCCAGTGAACACCGACCTGAGGAAGCATGCCAATTTCATTGGATACAAGGATAAACATAAAGAGAGTAATAATGAAAGGTGCCATATATTTGCGGCCTTTCACACCACCAAGATTGTCTTCCATTAAACCATTCAGAAAATCGACAAAGAACTCCATGACATTCTGCAATCCGGAAGGTACTAACTTCGGATTTCTGGAAGCAGCAAAAAACAAAACAAATACGATAGCCATTGCAATCCAGGTCATATACATAGTTTGCATATTAACCTCACCCAAAAAGGTGTTGGTTGCAAGATAATGGATTATCTCTTTGGATTGTTCAGCCTCTTGCGCCATAGCAGCAGCTTCATTTCCCATCTTTCACACTCCTTTCTTCACGTTCCTCTTCTTTTTGGAGTTGGCACGCGATAAATATTAAATTTAAAATATAGAATATATGTGTAAGAAGAAAGCCCACGGCCACATAAAACACATGGTATTTCATCTTCAACATCGCAACAAAAAGGCTGCCTGCCGCAAAAATCCGGTAGTAGCGATAACGCTTTAAAAGCTTCACGCCGCGCTCAGGATCATCTTTAAATACCAGAGCCTTACGCGCACCGCTGCACATAATAACCATGTCCAGCGCACCCACGACCATGCCGCGGAACAACCCGGTAGAGATTTCATCAAGACCTGCAAGCCTTGTTATAACCGCCAAAACCAGTACACACAGCGCAGTACGTATAATCACAGGCGTACCGCCCTGTCTGACCAATGGCGTTAAGTCAAAATTATTTTTCATCCTGCTTTTTCTTTTTTCCGGCATCATTTCTTGAATAGATGCTTCTTTGAATAAGATTATAGTAGGTCATAATCAGTGATATTACTGCCAGAGCAATGCAGATACCCCGCATTGTATGGTCACCGGTTTCCAGATGACGGTCGAGCCAGTCACCGCCAAAATAAGCCAGCATAAAATCAATCACAGCCATAAAAGCCAGCGAAGAAACTGTAGCCAGAGCTTCCAACATTCTGATATGTTCCTGATCGGGCTTATATTGTTGCATGATTCCACACCCTAGCATAAATTCACAAATTAATCATATTTACTCTTTTAATTTTAATATTTTTCACAGTGTTTGTCTACGCTTTAGACGCGAATTCCGGCAAAATTTCTACATCAAAGCCATTTTTTCTTAAAATCGCATGAATAATGCGTTCACAGGCCTTGCCGTCGCCGTAAGGATTAGCAGCCTCCGCCATAGAGCGATAATGCTCGGCATCATCCAAAAGCAGATTTGTTTCGCGCAGCACATCATCATAAGCTGTGCCTACGAGCTTAACCGTACCGGCTTCAACAGCCTCCGGACGCTCAGTGGTATCACGCAGAACCAGAACCGGCTTGCCTAAGGCAGGAGCCTCCTCCTGAATTCCGCCGCTGTCTGTGAGCACGATATCAACCTTAGCCATCAGATTGGCAAACGGTTCATATTCCATAGGCTCAATCAGATGCACTCTGTCTAAATGTCCCAGCTCCTCGCGCACGATTTCACGCACCTTGGGGTTTTTGTGTACCGGGAAGATTGCTTCCACATCGGGATGCGCTTCCAGCACGCTCTTCAAAGCGCGGTAAACATGACGCATAGGCTCGCCCAGGTTTTCACGGCGGTGGGTAGTCATCAGAATCAGACGATGACCGCTGGCAAATACCTTATTGAACTCCTCGTCCTCAAAGCGGTAGCCTTCCTTCACCGTAGTCTGCAGAGCATCGATAACAGTGTTGCCTGTTACCAGAATCTGCTCGGGGCAGATGTTTTCCTTCAGCAGGTTAGCCTTGCTGGTAGAGGTAGGCGCAAAATGCATATCGGCAATCGCACCGGTCAGCTTGCGGTTCATTTCCTCCGGGTAAGGAGAATATTTATTACCAGTACGCAGGCCTGCTTCCACATGGCCTACAGGAATCTGCGCATAAAAGGCAGCCAGAGCACCGGCAAAGGTAGTCGAGGTGTCACCATGCACCAGCACCATATCGGGCTTTGCTTCCTCCATAACGGATTTCAGGCCCATCAGCGCGCGGGTAGTAACATCATACAGGGTTTGACCTGCCGACATAATGTTCAAATCATAATCAGGCGTAATGCCAAACAAATCCAGTACCTGATCAAGCATCTCGCGATGCTGTGCGGTAACTGCCACAATCGGCTGAATATATTTGGGATATTTACGCATTGCCAGCACCAGCGGGCACATTTTGATAGCCTCCGGACGAGTGCCGAAAACTGTCATTAACTTTATCTTCTCCACGGTTCTTCCTCCCCCTTATCTGTCGTTCAGAATACCGATTTTCTTAGCACCAACGGCAACTGCCGTAATAATAACCGCTATAATAAGTGCGGCGTAAAAGCCGTCAAACTCTGCCCACAGCACAGCTGCGATACCGAGCACGGCTGTAATAGCATACATCAGCAGAACTGCCTGCTTCTGGTTCATGCCCATCGCCAACAGGCGGTGATGCAAGTGTCCCTTATCGGGCTGGAAAATTGGACGGCCGTTGCTGTAGCGGCGCATAATCGCAAAGGCTGTATCCATAATCGGCAGGCCCAGTGCAATCGCCGGTACAATCAGCGCTACGGTAGCAGCAGTCTTGACTGCGCCATAAACCGAAATAGCTGCCAGCATATAGCCGATGAACATACTGCCTGTATCGCCCATGAAAATAGTAGCGGGATTAAAATTATAGCGGATAAAACCGATAATGCCGCCGGCCAGAGCCGCAGTCATTACAGCTATATGGTAATAACCCATCTGAACCGCAACCAGAATGACTGTCATCGAAGCGATAGCGGATACGCCTGCTGCCAGGCCGTCCAGACCGTCAATCAGGTTGACAACGTTCGTAAAGCTGATAACCCAGAAAATTGTCAGCGGTATAGAAATAAACCATTCGTTAAGATAAAAATAGCCGCCGAAGGGATTGTTCAGCCATTCGATACGGATATCAAAGGCCACAAGTACGCAGGCAGCAAAAATCTGCCCCAGCAGCTTGACCTTTGCCGGCAGCTGATATTTGTCATCCAGTACGCCTACGATGGCAATCACGCTGCCGCCAAGCAGAATGCCGACAATATCCTTCGTCAGCTCCAAGCTTGCCACTGCGGCAATCATAAAGGCAATATAAATAGCCAAACCGCCAAGACGCGGCATAATCTTCTTATGCACCTTGCGGTTATCGGGCTTGTCAATCGCGCCGATTTTAAAGGCTAATGTTTTAATATAAGGGGTCAATATATAGCTTACCAAAGCGGCAAGCAGAAAGGGAAAACCGTAAGCACTTAACATTTATTTCTTTCTCCACCGAAACCTGATTCCTTGCACACGAAAAACACTAAACTATTCGTTCCTTATATAGTATAACATTTTTGACACTTGCGTCAATTACTTTTATTACAAAAATGCTGTAATAAACCTTTTTTTCCGCAAAATTATCCCAAATTATTCCCATTTATTATAGCATAATATCATCAAGGGAATATATCCTTTTGGCATAACTTATATGTTGTTTGGGTTCTCCGGATGTTGCCTTTTAAAAATTCTTACGGATTTATCTCATATCGCAGACTTTTTACAGATGATTTTTCCGAAATAATCACCGTTAAGGCTTTTTTAACTTCACTTTGCTCCTGTCTGCTGTAAATCTGCTCTAAAAAAAGTCAAGTAAACTCCTCTATCGTAACAAAGCGAAAATTTATGTTAAATTTATAGTTTTTTTGTCCATTTTCTGCTAAAATTAAATTTAAGAAAGGGAGGGATGAGAATGCTGTCCAAGAGCTCATTTTTCACAACAATTCTGCTGCTTCTGCCTGCTATGGCAAGCGCACAGACAGCAGATGATGATCTGCAGCTGGAGCTGCGTTATTATGCACCTAAACTGAAATTTACATCTCACGGAATTGTGCCTGCTGCTTACAGTAATTTCCGCGATACGCTCAACATTAAAAACGGTAATGCACCCGAATACAGGTTAAGCGGCAAAAACTGGTATGTAGATTACATCGCTATCCACGAAAAAGGCTATGCTTCGCACCACATACCGGCACCAGGCAGCCTGATTCCGGCGGACAGCCGCACCAAGCTGAATCTGGACTATGCTTCCTTTAACTATCTTTCTCCCATCAAAACAACTGAAAACGGCACCGCCTACTGGCTCGCAGGCCTGCGCTGTTACCGCTTCGATACTGCGTTGCAGTTCAGCAGTCCCGTACTTAATAAAAAGTGTGCTAAGCAGCTGAACCAGTTCGCCCCTGCCTTCGGCATCGGCGGCAAGCATTACCTTGATGAGGCACACCGGCTGCAGCTTTACAGCGAGCTTTCCGGCTTGCCCTTAGGCGGCCGCGGGCACACCTACGACCTTGATATCGGCGTAAAATACAGTCCTTGTAAAAACCTCAGCGCCAACGCCGGCTACCGTGTTCTGGATTTGAAAATCAAAAACGATGACGGCACCGGTCTGTACAAGCTTTCCGGTTGGTACGGCGGCCTGAGCTACAGCTTTTAACATTTTATTATGAAAACCAAAGAGGAGGTTCCGGCATGAAAACAATCACCGCTTTACTTATGGCAACACTTATTATGTGTCCCTGCAGCAGCATCATGGCTAAAAATCCTGCTGCCTCTGTAACCGACAAAGCGCAAAAGGCATCAATTTCTACCATTAAAGATTTGGATAACGGGCGTTTGTACGTAATGGATTATACGGCAGACTATAAGCTGGACAAAATGCTGCAGCAGAATATCAACAGCGTTGACACCATGCTGGCCTTCGTCGGCAGGGAGCTTCTCGGCGCAGCCAAACCGGCTCCGGGCGCCATTGACGCCGGCTGCAGTGCCTTCGCCGGACGCACGGAAGAAGGCAAGCCTATCTACGGACGCAATTTTGACTATAAAATGAAAATGACTGCCGTAATGGTACGTACTGCTCCTAAGGACGGCTATCGCTCTATCGGTATGGCGGATGCAGGCTGGGTAGGCTACGATATCGGCAGCCTCAGCGACGGCAAGAGTGATTTATCGGCAGCAGTAGCAATGCCATACCTGATTATGGACGGTATGAACGAAAAGGGCCTTGCTGTCAGCGTGCTGAAGCTGGACGGCAAGCCTACGCACCAACGCACCGGCAAGCCTCAGATTACAACAACAGCTGCTCTGCGCCTGATGCTTGATAAGGCAGCCAATGTAGACGAAGCTTTAGCATTATTGGAAAAATATGATATGAATTCATCTATGGAAACTGCCAACTTCCATTTTCTGCTCAGCGATGCAGACGGAAAAAACGTTGTTTTGGAATATACTATTGATGATATGGCTGTTATCGATACCAATTATGTTGCCAACCATTATCTGGCACCCAAAATGCATGGATTGGGACACGCCTATGACCGCTTTGCTGTACTGGATTCTGCTGTAAAGTTTAAAAAGAGCATCTTTACGCCCTTTGAAGCTATGTCCCTGCTTTCCCTTGTCAGCCAGCCGGAAACCGAAGAAGCAACCAGCATGACGCAATGGTCCGTAGTATATAATCTGCATGACCTGACAGCGCAGGTTGCCATCCGCAGAAATTATGATAAGCTGTTCAACTTTACGCTGGCAGATTTAAGCGGCAAGGCTAAAATCTAAATTATAACCATATACCTTACGCAAAAAGAAGCTGACAGGCACCGATGTGCCGCAGCTTCTTTTTTGTATGACCTCTTTCAGCAGTCCCAGCCAGCCTGCTGCTTCTCCTGCTCATCCATCTGCAGGCGCACCCGCTGCGCCGTACTGCGCACAGCGACAGCGTGTCCCTCCAAAGCTGCGAAGGGTGCAAACTGCGCTGCCCGCTCTGCCAGCGGCATCTGCCGGTGCCGCTTTGATACATGATGCGGCAAATTGATAATATCCTCATAACTATCGTTCATGCCTTGTGACCTCCTATCTGTTCGTTGCGCTCCTTTGCTGTTGCCCCGTCAAGCAGGCTCATGCCCTTCAAAACGGAATTCTTGCCAAAGCGCCGCTTAATCTCCAGCTGTGCCTGCTGCAATCTGTTTTCGCGCTGCCATGCAGCCTGCTGCACTGCCTCATTCCCAAAGTTAAACAAGCTCAGCTCCTGTTCCTGCTTCTTGGCAGCAGCCTGCGCCGGAAGCACATGATTCGCCGCCAAGGTCAGCCTCCGCACCAAAAGATTGCTGTCCGTAATGCGCTCGTACAAATCCGCTGCCGCCTGCACCAGCAATTTAGATGATGAAGAAAAACACCCCAGATTAAAGCTGCCATGCGCATGCTGCGGCACCCTGCGCCCGTAACAGTCAATCTTCACCACCCCCTGGTAGCTGCTGCCCTGCTTCAGATTGTCGATATCATAGCCCACCGTAAGCACTATCTGGTCGGTCACCAGCGCCTTGCTCACCAGCTCCAGCGCCAACGCATCTGCCATCTCACGCAGCACCAAAAGTGCCTCCGCCGATTCATACGCACGATGCAGCACCTGCCCCGAGCTCAGGCTGCAGACCTGCGGCCGGTATCCCTTCACATCGGCAATCGTACAAGGCTCCCAGCCCCAGGCGTGGTCAATCAAAAGCTCCGCATTTTTTCCGAAAAGACGGTACAGCAGCTCTTCATTATATACCGAGCAGCGCGCTATATCTCCCATAGTATATATGCCCCGCGCCTCCAGCTTGCTCGCGTAGCCACGGCCGACGCGCCAGAAATCCGTCAGCGGCCGATGCTGCCACAGCTCACGCCGGTAGCTCTGCTCGTCCAGCTCCGCAATCCGCACGCCGTTGGCATCCGCCGCAATATGCTTCGCCCGCACATCCATCGCCACCTTCGCCAAAAACAAATTAGTGCCGATGCCTGCAGTAGCGGTAATACCTGTTTCGCGCAAAACATCCAAAATAATCCGCATCGCCAGCTCCCGCGCCGACAATCCGTAAAGCTCAAAATATTGCGTTACATCCATAAACACCTCGTCCACAGAATAGACGATGATATCCTCCGGCGCCACATAACGCAGATAAATTTCGTAAATTCGCGTGCTGTATTCCATATAATAGGCCATACGCGGCGGCGCAATAATAAAATCCAGTGCCAGCTGCGGCTCGCTCTGCAGCTGCGCATAAGAGCACGACGAACCGCAAAGCTGCCTGCCGGGAGCAGCAAAACGCCGTGCGGCATTTATCTGTTGCACACGCTGCTTCACCTCAAACAAGCGCCCGCGCCCCGGAATACCATAGCTTTTCAGCGAAGGCGTCACCGCCAGACAAATAGTTTTATCCGTCCGCCGTTCATCTGCCACTACCAGATTAGTATCCAGAGGATCAAATCCTCGCTCGCGACATTCTACCGACGCATAAAACGATTTTAAATCTATAGAAATATATGTACGCTGCAACTTTTTCTTCTCCTTTACTATCTGTTTTGTTTCTATTATAGCACTTTCAAACGTACATGTCTGTAATATTATAAAAATATTTTCGTATTTATAGTAAAAGAAAATCCCCTGCCGGCGAACAGGCAGGGGAAGAAAGTATAATCTTATTCATGCTTCTCCGGAAATTTAGGTCTGGGGAAGTTAGGACCGGACGGCTTAAGCGTAAAGCCACGGCCGAAGACATCGTTAACATCACTGATAATCATAAAAGCACTGGGGTCAATCTCGCGCACAATGGAGCGTACCTTCGCCAGCTGTGTCAGCTTGATGACTACAAAAACCAGCTCGCGGTGACGATGCGTAAAGCAGCCCTCGCCGCTGATATAGGTAACACCGCGGCCGACGATTTTAATAATCGCTTCCGCAATTTCCTCGTGATGCTCGCTGATGATAATAACCTTCTTTTTATAATCAAAGCCTGTCGTAAACGCATTACAGGTTTTGGTCATCACAAAAAAGGTAAGCAATGTGTACAACACCGGCTCAATACCGAATAAGGAAACACTGGCCAGCAGCAGGCAGATGTTGAAGGCAAAACCAGTTGTACTGATAGAGATAGAATAATTTTTCTGGATAATAGCGCCGATAATATCCGTACCGCCGCTGGAGCCGCCCACGCGGTACATGCACGCGGCACCGATGCCGTAAAGCACACCGCCGGCAATGCAGGCCAGCAGCTTCTCATGCACTACAGTATAGTTTGACAGAAAATGAAAGAAATCCAAAGATACAGAAAAAGCAATAATACCATACAGCGCGCTGATAGTATATTCACGGTCCATATACTTATAGGCTAAAAAGAACAGTGGCACATTGCAGATTAAGCTGGTAGCGCCCATCGGCAGGCCGGCAACATAATAGGCAAGTACGGCAACGCCGCCGATGCCGCCGCTGAGCATCTTATTAGGCATATAAAAGGTATTCATGGCAATACCCATAATCGCACAGGCCAAGGTCACCATAGCATAATGGTAAATTTTTTTCTTCAAAGCGGGATTCATAAAATTCTCCTTTGCAAGCAAAATATTCTGAATATGTTTTTTATGTATATATTGTAACACTTTAACGCAGAAAGGCAACTACTAAATATTTTTCTCGCCAAAATCCCGAACGTTCGAAAAAAATTCTTGCTATGCAGGCATAAGCAGTATAAAATAATACTGTATACAACATTAGGCAGGTGAACTTATAATGAAGCAAATAAAAGAAACGGCATATGCCAAAATAAATCTGGGACTTGATATTCTCGGCAAGCGTGAGGACGGCTACCACGAGGTAAGTATGATTATGCAAAGCGTCGGCCTGAGCGACGAGGTTGTTATCAGCAAGGGTAACGGCATTCAGATCAGCTGCAATCTGCACAACCTCAGTTGCGGTCCTGACAACCTGGCCTACAGAGCAGCCGCATTGCTCGCAGGTCACTGCGATATTATTCCGAACGTTCACATCGCCTTGAACAAAAAAATTTTTCTAGCGGCAGGACTGGCAGGTGGCAGCAGTGATGCGGCAGCAGTTTTGCGCGGTCTGAACCGTTACTGGGAGCTTAACCTGGAAAATTATGAGCTGGAACAGCTCGCTGCGCAGTTGGGCAGCGATATCCCATTCTGCATCGAAGGCGGCACCATGCTGGCAACAGGTCGCGGCGAAGTCCTCATCAAGCTGGAGGACATGCCCGAAACCTGGCTGGTACTGGCCAAGCCCCGCGGACTGGAGGTTTCCACCGCCTGGGTTTACAAGAACTTTAACCACGGCCGTGTAGTACATGCACCCTGCATCTGGCAGCTGGAAGCATATCTGCGCGAAGGCGGCAAAGCCATCGTTCCCTATATGGGCAATGTTTTAGAAACAGTTACAATCCCGGCACACCCCGTTATAGCCTCTATTAAGGCTGCTATGCTGGGAGCAGGCGCCTACTATTCTCTTATGAGCGGCAGCGGCCCGACCGTCTTCGGCCTTACTGCTGACAAAGAAACTGCCAAGCGCGTACAGCAGGCACTGACAGATTTTGATGTAGAAACAGCAATTACGACAACTATCGGAAGGAGAAACTAATATGTCCGGACATTTGCAGCCTATAAAACTAGACAGCTACAAGCCTCTGCGTGAGCTTGTCTGTGAAAATATCCGTCAAGCTATTATTGACGGCACCTTCAGCCCCGGCGAACGCCTCATGGAAATCCAGCTGGCTGACGAAATGGGCGTAAGCCGTACGCCCGTGCGCGAAGCAATCCGTAAGCTGGAGCTGGAAGGCTTTGTAGTTATGATTCCCCGTCGCGGTACCTATGTTGCCGATATTTCCATTAAAGATATCACCGAAATTTACGAAATCCGTATCAGCCTTGATATTCTGGCTGCCGGTCTGGCTGCCGAGCGTATTACGGATGAGGAGCTTGAACAGCTTAACGGTTATCTTATCGAAATTGGCCAGCATATCGCCAACAATGATATGGATAAAATCGTCGAAGTAGATACTGCCTTCCATGATATGTTATACACTGCCAGCCGCAACGAGCGTCTGCGCAGCATCATCAATAACCTGCGCGAGCAGATGACTACTATCCGCGGCCGTTCTATGAGCTACCCGGGACGTTTAGTGGAAACCATGGACGAACATCGCAATCTGGTAGAAGCAATTGCCGCACATGATGTAGAACGTGCGCAATACGCAGCCCGTATCCATCTGGAAAACGCCGAGCACACCCTCATGCGTTCCCTCAGCGAGCATCTGCCGCAGAAGAAGGCGTAAGCATGACAACTGCTAATATAGATGCTTTTATTGTAGCAGGCGGCCTCAGTCCCTGGCTGAAGTCCTATGCCGGCACCGAACACCGCTGCCTGGCACCGCTTGGCGATAAGCGCCTCATAGACTATATCATTGCAGCCCTGCAGGGAAGCGGACGCATCCGCCGTATTGTCGTAGCTGCCCGCCACGAAGCCTTGGCGCTTTTAGAGGGTACGTTACAGGCCGACGTTCTGCTGTGTGAAGCCGCAGGCGACCTGCCGGCTACAGCCGTCGCTGCCTCCGAAGCCTTAGGTCCTGATGCCAGCGAAAAGCTGCTAGGAGTATGCGACGACATTCCGCTGCTGACCTCCCTTGCAGTACGCGACTTTCTTGCAGCCTGCAATGCCTTCCCCGAAAGCCAGCTTTATTATCCCATCATCCCCAAGGATGCCTGCCTGAGTGCTTATCCCGATGCAAAGCGTACCTACGGCAAGTTGCGCGACGGCATCTTTACCGGCGGCAATATGATGCTGATGGCCAAAGAGATTATTCCCGGCGGCCAGCAAAAAGCACGCGAAATATTTGCCCGCCGCAAATCACCGCTTAAGCTGTGCAACTGGCTCGGATGGGGCTTTTTGATAAAGCTCCTGTGCCATCGTCTGACAGTGGCCGATGCGGAAACACGCACCTCCGCACTTCTGGAAATGCGCTGCAAAGCCATCATCACCCGTCATGCCTGTATCGGCATGGATATAGATAAACCAAGTGATTTAGAACTTGCAAGGAGGACGCTTACATATGGTAAAAGCCAAAAGAATTGAACGCGTAGCAGCGTTAAGTAAACTTTTAGCCGATCATCCATATCGGCTGTTTTCATTTTCATATTTCTGCAAAAAATTTGCTATCGCCAAATCCACCCTCAGCGAGGATGTTTTAGCCGTAAAATCCGGACTGGAGCTTTACGGCCTCGGCAAGGTAGAAACCGTTTCCGGCGCTGCCGGCGGTGTACGCTTTATCCCCGGCCATCTGCCGGAGGACGACGCAGCCTTCTTGGAAGAGCTTGCTGCCCGCCTCACCTCCCCGGACCGCATCTTGCCCGGCGGTATGCTTTATACTACCGATATTCTTTGCCATCCGGAAACCGTAGTGCGTCTGGGTGAAATCTTCATGCTCCGTCTGCAGGAACTGGCACCGGACTGCATCATGACGGTTGAAACAAGCGGTATTCCGCTGGCTATGCAAACTGCGCGTGCATTTAACGTGCCTCTTGTCATCGCCCGTCACACCAGTGATATTACCGAAGGCAGCACCGTCAACATCAATTACGTCAGCGGCTCCACCAAGGTTATCCAAAACATGGCCATGCCCAAGCGCGCATTGCAGCCCGGCAGCCGTGTGCTGATTGTGGATGATGTTATGAAGGGCGGTGGCACCGCCAAAGGCATGATTGCTTTGGCTCACGAAGTCGGCGCTCAGGTTGTAGGCAAAGCCTTTTTAATCGCCACCGCTGCACCGGACCGCAAGCTGGTAGAAGATTACACTGCCTTCTTCACCCTGCATAACGTAGACGAAGAACAGCAGAAAGTAACATTGGAAGTAAATAAATAATATAGAATACATAAGGCTGGCTAGAAGGTATTTTTAGATTATGCCTTATGGGCAGACCGAATTTTTATCAACTATAAACTACGTCAGGCTGTTTGGAAGGTATCAGATGCTAAACGACGGTGACGACGGCGTACTACTTGTACGTCTAGGAAACGTTGTGACGCAGATGATGCCTTATAGACAGTCAGGAAAGGAAGAACTCACATGTCAGAATTAGTAGCAATAATCCTCGCCGCAGGCAAAGGCACAAGAATGCGCAGCAAATACCCCAAAGTACTGCACAAGGTAGGCGGCAAGCCCATGTTGCAGCACGTAATTGACGCTGCAAGCGCTGCCGGCGCAGACAAAAAGGTTGTTATCGTCGGCCATGAGGCAGAACTGGTAGAAGCAATGGTAGGCAATCAGGGAACCATCGCCCTGCAGGCCCAGCAGCTTGGCACCGGCCACGCTGTAATGCAGACTGCCGATACCCTGAAGGACTTCCACGGCACTGCGCTCATCCTGTGCGGCGACACCCCGCTGCTGGACGGCGAAGAGCTGAAAAAATTCTGCGAAGCACATCAGGAAAGCGGCGCTGCTGCTACCGTACTTACGGCAATTATGGACGATCCGTTCGGCTACGGCCGCATTGTACGCGATGCTGACGGCAATGTACAGGGCATCGTAGAGCAGAAGGATGCTACCGAAGAACAGAAAGCTATCAAGGAAATCAACACCGGTATTTACTGCATGGAATGCCCGCAAATGTTTGACGTGCTGGCTACCCTGACTAACGACAACGCGCAGGGCGAATATTACCTGACTGACGTACTGCAAAAGCTCAACGAAGCAGGTGCTAAGGTTGGCGGTATTTCCACTGCCGACAGCGATATGGTTATGGGTATCAACTCCCGCAAGCAGCTTTCCGTTGCTGAAGGCGTTATGCGCCAACGCATTTTGGATAAGCTGATGGATGCAGGCGTAACCATTATGGATCCTGCCAGCACCTTCATCGAAGCAAGCGTAAAAATCGGCCGCGATACCGTTATTTATCCCTACACCTGGCTGGAAGGTACAACTGAAATCGGCGAGGACTGCGAAATCGGTCCTAACGCCCGCTTTACTAATGTAAAAATCGGTGACGACAACCATCTGCAATTCATCTACGGCCATGACTGCGAGGTTAAAAACCACGTTACCGCCGGTCCGTACGTTCATCTGCGTCCCGACACCGTTATCAGCGACCACGTTAAAATCGGCAACTATGTAGAGGTTAAAAACTCTAACGTAGGCGAAGGCACCAAGCTGCCTCACCTCACCTACATCGGCGACAGCGATATCGGCAGCGGCGTTAACATGGGCTGCGGCTGCATCACAGTCAACTACGACGGCAAGAAGAAGCACCGCACCGTTATCGGTGACAACGCCTTCGTCGGCTGCAACACCAACCTTGTTGCACCTGTAACCGTACAGGCCAACACCTACATCGGTGCAGGCAGCACTATCACCAAGGAAGTACCCGAAAATGCTCTGGGCATTGCACGTGCCCGTCAGAAAAATATCGAAGGCTGGGCCGAAAAATACCGTAACGAGGATAAATAAGCTTTTATAGTCACATATGTGTCAAAAAGTTTACAAAAAACTTGTGATTTACGTGTTTTTTGTGTATAATTAAATTTAAGTAAAGTTTTGCTCATCGCACCAGCAAACTACAACAAGGTAATTTTGGAGGGATTGGACATGTTGTCTGACGAGAATAAGTTAAGAATATTTACCGGTAATGCAAACCCTGATCTGGCACGCGAAATCGCTGCTTACCTCGGAACCACCGTTGGTGATTCTGTAGTTAACCGTTTCAACAACGGCGAAGTTCAGGTAATGATTAACGAAAGTGTACGTGGCAAGGATATCTTCATTGTACAACCGACCTGCGGCCCTATCGTTAACGATAACGTAATGGAGCTTTTGATTATGGCTGATGCCTTCAAACGCGCCAGCGCTAACCACATCACTGCTGTTATCCCCTACTATGGCTATGCACGCCAGGACCGCAAAGCACGCGGCCGTGAGCCTATCACTGCTAAGCTGATGGCAGACCTGCTGGAAACTGCAGGCATTACCCGTGTAGTAACCATCGACCTGCACGCTGCACAAATTCAAGGCTTCTTCAACATCCCCTTTGACCATATGCCCGGCGGCCCGCTGATGGCAGAATACATTAAATCCAAGAATCTGGAAGACATGGTTGTTATCTCTCCGGACCTTGGTGGCGTAAGCCGTGCCCGCAATTTCGCTGAAATGCTGAATGCACCGCTGGCTATCATCGACAAACGTCGTCCGGAACCCGGCGTTGCTGAGGTTATGAACCTGATTGGCGACGTTAAAGGCAAAACCTGCATCATGGTAGACGACATGGTTGATACCGCAGGCTCCCTGACCGAAGGCGCACGTGCCCTGAAGAAATTTGGTGCTAAAGAAGTATATGCATGCTGCACTCACCCGATCCTGACCGATCCGGCACTGTCCCGCATTGCTCAATCCGATATCACCGAGCTGGTTGTTACCAACACCATTCCTCTGGCTCCTTCCAAAAAGCACCCGAAAATTAAGGTGCTCTCCATTGCGCCGATTCTGGCAGAAACCATTCTGCGCATTTACAATGACTGGTCTGTAAGCCAATTATTCGATACCAAACACTAAGCGTAATATAAAAAGGCTTGCCTCTGGCAAGCCTTTTTGTTATGATTAAAGCCGGCAAAACTACCGGCTTTAATATTTGGAGTAACTATGCGTATCATTTATCTTCTTATTATCTGTTCCCTTGCCGGCGTACTGCTGCTGTGGCTGGGGATATACAAAAAAATCAGCAGAAAGACTGCCGCTATAAGCGCTGCTCTCAGTCTTACGCTTGCAGGCGCGCTGCTCTTGCTCGCCGTACTTCCCGGCAACAGCTTTTATGGCAAGGTTATAACACATGCGGAAAATACCCACGGGCGCAAGCTCATTGCCCTCACCTTTGATGACGGCCCTTATCCGCCCTATACCCAGAAGCTGCTCAAGCTTTTGGCTGCCAAAAACGTGCATGCCACCTTCTTTATGGTGGGCGAAAACGCTGCCAAGCATCCGGAAACAGTAAAGCTCGTCCAGGCACAAGGACACCTGATTGCTCTGCATGCAGGCTATCACAAGGATTTGCTTAAGCTCAGCAGCAGCGAAGCTGCCGCCAACATCGCCTATGGCAAGCAAACGCTGCAAAGCATCACCGGTACTGCACCGCAGTATATGCGTCCGCCGCACGGCTTCAAGGACTGGAGCACTGTCAAGGCTATCAATGATGCAGGTATGCAGATAGTAAACTGGAGCATCATTCCCCGCGACTGGACAAACCCAGGCGTGCAGGTAATCGCCGACAGAGTCTGCGAGAACGCATCCACCGGTGCTATTGTCCTGCTGCATGACGGCGACAGTCCCAAAAATCTGGCACCGCGTGACCAGACGATTGAGGCAGTCGGCCTCATCATCGACCGTCTGCGTGCAGAGGGATATGAATTTGTCACCATCGAAGAACTTAATAAATAAAAAGGAGCAACAATATGAAACTAATTGTCGGCCTTGGCAATATCGGCCGCGAATACGAAAATACCCGTCACAACATCGGCTTTATGGTAGTTGAAGAGCTGGCACGCCGTCTTGGTGTAAGCTTCGGTAAGGAGGACCGCAGTGCCTATATGGCAGAATACCGCGCTCCCGAAAAAATCATCATCATCAAGCCAACCACCTACATGAATCTCAGCGGTGTTGCTGTTGGTGCCTACGCCAACTTCTATCACATCGATCCGGATGATATCGCTGTTATCCAGGATGATATGGATATGCCCGTAGGTCAGCTGCGCATCCGTCGCAAGGGCAGCGCCGGCGGCCACAACGGCATCAAATCCATTACCGAGCATTTGGGCACCGATGTTTACCCGCGCTTTAAAATCGGCATCGGCCATCCGGCACGCAATAATAAGGCAGTTGTCAACCATGTACTGCATGCCTTCCAGGGCGAGGACAAAACCGCTATCGAAGCAGCAGTAGCAGAAATGGCCACAGCGCTGGAGGAATGGATTAAATCCGGCGATATCGAAGAGGTTATGCAGGCGCACAACAAGAAAAAGGCTAAGGCTGAAAAACCTGCAGCCGAATAAACAATATAAAAGAACTAGCAAGAGCAGTCATAGCTCCGGCTAGTTCTTTTTTTGGTTATGCAATATATTCAACAAAATTACGGCTTATTGAAGGCCGGTGTCAGCATCGGTTCAACAGCACCTGTATCAGGAGTAAGGTCTGCTGTTCCCCTGAGCACGATTTTGTCTGCCAGAACAAAGCCGTTCAGCTGACAGCCTGCACCTATCGTCACCGTTCCCTTCGCCAGCAGCAGCGCCTGTGCCATTTTGGTACCGTCACCCAGCGTAATATCGCCCTCTTCACTAATAAGCACTATGCGGTCCGTGTAATATGAACCCGGTGCGGTATTTATCGACAGCTTATTGGCTATCAATGTTGCACCCTGCAGGCCTTTGCTGCCAAGAATCAGCGAAGTATTACTCCTCAGATAATAAAAGCGGGCGCTGAGGCCGTTTTCCTCCGTAGTCCTTTTGTTCAGCGAAGCAGCGCATTTATTCTGCAGAAAGCTAATCTGCGGCAGCCTTACTTCTTCTGTGCTTGTATATAACGCTGCCTGCTGCAGATATTCTCCTCCTGTCAGCGAACGTCCCGCAAGAACGCTCTTAGCTGCCAGCTTCCGCATCTCCGGACTGAAGCTCACCCTAAGCCTGTGCAGCCGCTGTACTGCGCCAACATGATTAGCGGCTACGGCAGACACCTTCAGGTAATCTATCTGCCCATCCGAGCTGTAACTGCTTTCGCTTGTCACTTTTACCGGTTCGTTGCCCGGCTGCAGCTCGCCCTCATAGCAAAGCTGCGTACCCGCAGGCTGCGGTTTTTGACCTATAGCCTGCAATACGGAGCCGCACAACAGCCGCAGCTGCTGCCCCCGTAAAAAATCCTTTTCCGCCTCATAGCCCTTTACTGCATAAAGCAGGCAAAGCTGGGCGCTGAGTGCCAGCAAGAGCGCTGCCAGCAGGCACGGAAGCGATATACTGCCCTTTGCGCTATGCATCATCTGTTATCCTCGCACTATAACAAATAAAATACTGCGTCACCCGCATGCTTCTGCCGTTACGGTAAAGATCGAAGCTTACGCACAGCATTTGCGGCGAGCAGCGTCGCACCTGCCATCCGAAAACGCCTACCTCCTCCAGCGACACCGGATTCACACCCGTGCCTTTATTGGTACGCGTCCTCTGGTATATGCCCTGCTTATCGCTGTAAACAGTCACCTGTTTACACCCCTCAAGCATCCTGCAACTTATTTTGCCGTCAGTCTGCAGACGCACGCTCTGTGCATCATAGCAGACTATTTTTTCTAACTGCGCCAAAATATGCCGTCTGGCTTCCTGCAGCTGCAGCTCATCCTGCAGGCAGCCAAAGCTGAGACCGGCAGTGCCTGTTGCTTTAAAGACCAATGTCACCAGCACTACTGCCAGCAAAAGTCCCAGCAGCAGCTCCAGAAGCAGATAGCCCCTCTGCCGTCGGCAGCGCACGGATAAGCGTAACCCTGACCTTGCCATAAGCAGCCTGCACCTCCTGTACCGCCAAACATTCTGTGCTGCCGGAGCTAATTCTTTGCGTCACGTCAAAGCGGCCGCTATATTCTTCGCCCGCCAGCACCTGCTGTGCGGCCTGCACCGCCTGCTGCAGTTCAAGGCTTTCATTCAGAAGATAATTGCTGCGGTAAAAGCCCTGTATCGCTGTCGCCAGCAGCACTGCCGTAAGGCAGAAGCACACCAGCTCCTGTACCAGGCAAAAGCCTCTGCTATTTTTCATAAACAGTCACCCTGCCTGTAACCGGCTGCACCGTCAGCCGGCAGTACATATCAGGCAGCTGTCTATGCTCCAGCCTGTAACCGCCAATGGCTGTCGGATTGCCGTTTTCATTATAGCTGAGATTCTTAATCGCTTTTTCGCACGTCAGGCTGATGTCAGCATCGAGCCTTACACGCTTCCAGATTTTATGCGCGCGCTCAATTCTGTAGCTATGCTTATCCTTATCGCTGACTTTAAGCGTGTACATATAATTTTCCGGCTGAAACAGCGTCTGCTGCTGCATCTGTCTGATATCCGCCGCCAAAAGATATGCTGTATAGCGCAGCTGCTGCCTGTAATACTGCCGCTGCAGCGTCTTGCTTCCGGGATACAGCATTACTGCCGCAAGTCCCAGGCACCCAAGTGCCAGCAGCAGCTCCAACAGCAGATAGCCTGCTGTCTTATTATTCACCGGCGTTAGCTTTACTGCCCGGTGAGGTTACTGCCGCACCCTTGCTGTTTTTGCCGCTGAGGGTATAGGTGCCGTCGGTTGTATTTGGTGTATAGGTAAGTGCCTCGCCCTTGGCATCCTTGAATTCCAGCTTACCGCCCAGATATTCGCTGTCCAGTGTAGTAAGCTCTGCCGGCACAGTGCCTGCATCCATCTTATACAGCTGAATTGCCTGGTCGATAGTCACCAGATCGTTTTGCAGACGGGCATTCTTCACTCTGTCGTTAGCACCCGAAAGCGAAGGCAGCAGCATGGTAGCCATAATGCCAATCAGCGCCGCCGCTGCTACTACCTCGATTAAAGTAAAGCCTCCCTGTTTACGCATTGTTTTTAACATAATCGTACCTCCTGAATTTACTCCGGCATTGCCGAAAGCATCTCAAATAGCGGACCGATAACTATGCAGACGATTCCCGCTATGATAATCGCTGCCACTAAAAGCAGCAAGGGCACCATCAGCTCCTGCAGCCTGCCAAGCTGCTGCTGCAGACGCTGCTCACCGGCCGTTACTGCTTCCTGCAGCATTTGCGGCAGATAGCCTGTAGATGCGCCCACGCATACAAGCTCCAGCATCAGCGGCGAAAAAAGCTCTTTTGCGCCGCCTGCAGCCTGTTCAATCGCAATGCCTCGCTTTAGCCTGCTATTCAGCAGGCGCAGCTGCCCGGCATACTGCTCATCATCCATGGTATCCGTCACAATCGCCACCGCTCTTGTTATGCCTACACCGCTTTCCAAAAGCAAGGCCAGCAATCTGCAAAAGCGTACTTCTAATAAAAGGCCATGAAAATTTCCGCTTAACCGGCTGCGTAAAAAACAGCGCAGCAGCCTGCGTCCCAGCAAAAAAAGTGCAGCTGCTACGACTGCCGTCAACGCCAGCGCTGCCAACGGCTGCTGCAGCAAAGCATCCTTCAGCGTCAGCAGCAAAGCCAATGTACCCATCGGCAGCACGCCCATAGCGCTGTAGGTATCCGCCAGTACCGGCAGGATGTACAGTAAAAACAGCAGCAGCACGCAAAACGATGCCAGCAGCAAAAATGCCGGATAAGTTACAGCCCTCTGCACAAAACGCCGCAGCTTAAGCTGGCGGCTGTAATAATCTGCCAGCTGCTCCAGCAACGTGGCCAGCTCACCGCTTTCTTCCCCCACAGCCACCAAAGTAACTGCCAGCTGAGTACAGCAATCCGCTTCCGCTGCCAAGGCCTGTGCCAGGCTGCTGCCACGGCGCAGCCTTTGCTGCAGACGATAGCAGAGCAGCATCTGCTTAGCGCTGCCATGCTTTTGCAATAGCTGCAGCGCATTCAGTAACGGCAGGCCGCTGCGCAGGATTACCGCCAGCTGCCTGTAGAAGCTGATCTGCTCCGCCAGGCTCACGCCTCCTCTAAGCTTAATTTTCATCACCTCCACATGGCCGATTATAGACTATTTGTGAATTTTCTGTCTAATTTTATTTGTCACATATGTGAAATCTGTGTGACATAAAAATCTTTTTTTACCGCAAGCAAAAGAAAAAACTCTGAAAGCCTCATATTACAAGACTTACAGAGTTTTTCTTAACTGATTAATTTTCTGAAAATTATCTGTAATTATAACGTTCTAAGCAGTCTAAGCAACAATATTTTGCTCATGACCATGACGAAGCCAAACGCAAGCGCTAATGCCGAAAAGAATCACGCCGGCTACTACAAAAAGACTTTGCAACGGCGCAAATGTAGCAATAGCTCCGCCAAGTACAGGACCTACCATGGAACCGAACTGCTGCGCACTGAACATAAAGCCAAAAACGCGTCCGCGCTGGTCGGTAGTTGTATTGCTGGCCAACACCGCACTCAGCGAAGGCTGAATACCGGCACAGCACAAGCCATAGCAAAAATTACAGACACAGAACAAAAGCAGTGTCTGCGGCATTGCCGTCACCGCACTCATCAAGCCGGAAAGCAGCGTAGCAGCGCACAACGCTTTATAAAAGCCGTGCTCCTGTCCGAAGCGTCCCCAGCTCGGCGCAGTAATAGCACTGGCAATGCCTACGAGCGAGAAGGCCACGCCGGAAAGAAACATAATGTTGCCCTCACCATGGTTCAGCTCTGCGATATAAAGGCTCAAAATCGGCTGAATCAGCAGGATAACCATCTGAGCTACAGCAATGTAAATCAGCGTTTCACGAATTACAGGTTGCTGTAAAAGCTGTACCTGCGGCTTGGACGCAAGCTTTTTCGGCTCCGCCTTCGGCGGCTCGGGAATGTAGAACATAAATACCAGCGTAATAATTGTCAGTAACCCACCTGCAACAAAGAATGAGGCACGCATGCCAAACAGCGTTGCCAATGAACCGCCTACAAGCGGACCAATGACGTTGCCGCAGGTCAGTCCTGCCTGCATAATGCCCAAGCTCACGCCCAGCTTTTCCATCGGCACCAGGCTGGTAGCAATAGCCAGGCACGCACTCCACAAGCCGGCAGCAAAGCCCTGCAGCACACGCACACCGAACATCTGCTCCGGCGTAGTTACTATGCCGCCCAAAAAGTACGACAGAGCCAGGCCTGCACCCGCACGCACCGCCATCATCTTTTTGCCGTGCGTATCAGCCATTTTACCCCAGATAGGCGCCATGATACCGCCAATCAGAAAGGTTATGGAAAAAATCGCGCCGTTCCACATTTTTACATCATCGGCACTTACTCCCAGTTCGTTCATCAGATACATCGGCAAAAAGGGAATAAGCATAGTATAGCCTGCAGCCATCAGCACAACATTAACCGTAAGAATGGCTAAAACAATCTTCCAGTTTTTCATAAAATCCACCTCAAAATAAAACAAAATCATACAACAGTAATAGATTATTATAACGCTAAGGCCGTTTTTGTGCAAATAAAAAATCTGCAATACAGCCTCAATTGCATAATATAATTATACTTAGGGAAATATGCTCTGCCGCAACAGAAGCATATATAAAACTGTATCAAAACAGTATCAACACAACAAAACAGAACGCCGAAACCCGCTTGCCTAACGGATTTTCAGCGTTCTGTCTGTTTTTGGAGGAGGATTGAAATATCAATGTTTTCAGCTATACATACTATATATAGTAGCTATAACAGTCTTATATACTTCAAAACACACAAGGAAATATAGCTTATTTGTAAAAGTGTACCAAAATTACACCAAAAAAAGACTGCCTGCTATGCGTCAGAGCTGATACGCAACACAGGCAGCCTTTTCAGTTTACAATTCATCTGAACTATTAGAATGTAACTGTATTTATTATATCATAGCAAGCAGATTATGCAAGGCTAAAATAAAAATACGTTTACATATACAACTAATATACAATAAATCAAAATAAACAAGCGTGTAGAAACTATGTAAACATATACAGAATATACAAGGAAACTTGCATATTTAAACAGTGTATAACGTGAATAAACTCAAAAAATAATATTTTACGTCCGATAATATATGTTATGATAACTTCTTAGCGTCCTGCCGTTCGCTTGCCTGGCACTATTGGCAAGGCTTTCGCCAGCTTGTCGAACTGCTTAGTCATAGATGATGCCTAGTTTTTCCCTAAATGCTTCATCACTTCTGATTTTTTTATCAAGTGCAATTATATAACGCAGTCTTTCTTGCGTTTGCTGAAGTTTGGAAATATCCTTGCTTTCCTGGATTTCCTGCAATTCTTGTTGCGTTGCTTCTAACGCTTCACTGATACTGTAAGCGTAGGCAGAAAAAAATTCAAAATTCATTGCACTTGTCAAAGCCTGGGAAAATGAGCTTTTATTCTTTTCCCGTGCGTCATTCAAAATTTTTTCAATAAAAGATTGTATATTGCTTTCTTCTATATGCAATGTTACACCCGTTGGAATATGGGTGAAAATATAGCCTTGTATCAATTCACCTTTTCCCGTCACTGCTGCTTTTAATGTTTGTTCTAAAAATTCGCCAGCCTGGACACTAATATTACATTGACGCAGTAACGAAAAGAAATATTCCTTGTTATTGCTTTCATAATTTAAAAGCTGGTTAGGCGTTATATTCAGAACGTCGCAAATTCGTTGTAATAAGTCGACTTTAGGTTCTGTATCGCTACTTTCATAACGTCCAATCATTGACGCCGGAACATTCAATTTTTCTGCTAGTTGGCGTTGAGTTAAACCAGCATTTTCACGTGCTTTTTTTAAACATTCCCTAAATTTCATAATAACACCCCTGCTATCTTTATAGATATATAATACCACGCAAAGCGATTTTTTGCTATCTAATTAGTTGACATATAGCTAATTTGGTAGTATGCTATCTATATAGCTATTGTAGCTATAAACAAAATAAGAAACGAGGGATAAAACATGAAAAACAAAGACATTAATATGATTGCAAAGCTGCTGCCTGCGTTGGCAATGACAAAGCAAGGCGCAAACCTTGAAAGTATTAGCCTAGTAGAGGGCGCAACGATTGAATTAACTTTTCAAGGCGGTGAATGCTGGACAGTACATACAGGAAAACCGCTGCATGGCTTGAAGCTGATTAAAAAAATCGTGAAAGCATTGCAAGGACAAGTAGAAATTTATTAAGGCAGTGAAGAACAATGAGAACTACAAGAACAGTTAAACGCTTCAATTATGCGAGAGCAGCCTTTTATGTTTGGACGCTTGCGATGATCATTTTTGTTGCGACCAATGCAGCAGCAAAGTTTGCAGCGCTGGGGCATTAAGAATGAGTGAAGCGGAACAAATCAAAGAGCAGATATTTCAGCAGACCGCCTTGCGTTTGTTCAGCCTGCAGCAGAGCTTTTCCCGGAACAGGCAGAACAAAACACACCTTGCATATCAGAGCGGGGCGCTTGAAGCGCTGGAACTGCTTATCAAAGAACTTCTCTTAGAAGAGGAATACGAAGAATGGAGAAAAACATGGAAAACAAAACAATCTATTTAACAGCGCAAGACGTGGCAGAAGCGCTTAACATCTCTCAAAGCATGGCTTATAAGCTGATTAGAGAGTGGAACAACAAACTGAAAGAGCAAGGAAAATTTGTAATGGCCGGACGTATTAACGAGCGTTATTTCCGTCAAGTAGTTGACGTTGTAGCATAAAGGAGGAATAAAAAATGTTTGTATTTTCCCCGGCACGCAAAAAAAGACTGCGTACGAATACAGGATGTTTTCCCGCTGAATGGCTGAACCAAACTTCACGAGAAGCAAGACGGCGGAAAGAACGCCTTGAAAGAGCGCAAGAACGCAAAGCGAAAAAATAATAGTTACCGGATGTTACCAGCGCCGGAAACCGCTACCAATACACCACCTACCCGCCACAGAGCCACCGACCGAAAAAGCCTTGCTGCTACCAACAGCAAAGCACCGCCACAGCGCCACGGATGCCCCACAGAGCGCACGAAAAGGGGCAACAGGTATAATTCTATACATGGCAAAACAGGGCGCTGAAAAACGATTCTACGAACCGCACAGAAAGGAGTAAATAACATGATTGATGTTAAAGATCTGCCGTCAATAGAACTTGCCTGCAGATTAAGTGAGGAAACTTCTTTTGAAGCCTGCATATACTGCATGAAGATTGCAAAGCGTTCAAAAGACGCAACGTGGGAACAGGACGCAACGTGGGAAACGGCTGTATTAGCTGCTAGTGCCGGATACGTCGCAGGTGTACGCCACGAACGCAAGCGCCAGCGCCAAAAACGCCAGCTTTCAAAAGATGAACTTGCACTAGTAAAAGCCTACAGAATAGCGGATGACAGCGAACGTCGCTTCTTGCTTAATTTTGCAAAAGTCATGCTGGAATATGCGGAAAAATCAGCACAGATTAAGCACTTGCTCAAAAAGATAAAAAAAGAGCCTGCCGACGCTGCCACACGTCAACAGGCTTGCACAGAATAATTTTCAACTAAAATTATAGCAGAAAAGCAGCCTTGTTGCAACTTTCTATAGTGGCAGCAAGGCTTTTAAATTTTTCTATATGGAGGGTAGAATGGGAAAATTAACGCTTGAAGATATTAGACCATACTTACAAGGCGTAAAGCAGAAAGGCGCTGAAACTGTTGCAACGTGCCCATTATGCGGTAAACCCGAACACTTATATATTAAGCAGGACGGGGAAAAACTGTTGCTGTATTGCCAAAAATGCAACGCCAGCGGAACAGAACTTTTTAAGGAATTTCGCCGTTTGGGAGCAAAGCACGAAGAACCGGAACAAATCGACTATAAGACTGCAGCACCAACCGAAGATTATTACCACATTTACCGCCTGCCGAATGGAAAAGAACAATTCCGCAAGCGCCGTCGCAAATGGGCCGACGGACACAAGCAGTTTACGTTTGAACACACCGACGCAGACGGCAAGAAGAAATATAAAATGCCTGCTGATGCCGTTATACTGTATAACCTTGACAAGCTGGCAGAAGCAGCGCCGGAAACACCGCTTTACGTTGTAGAGGGTGAAAAGTGTGCTGATGCTATGCTGCAGCATGGTCTACTGGCAACTACCAGCAGCACCGGGGCGCAGAAAGAAATAAATTTCACGCCTGCAGATAAAGCAGCGCTGGAAAAATTCAAGTTAAAAATCATTATTCCGGACAATGACGAAAAGGGCGCTACATATGCTGCAGCTTTCAAGGAATACGCCTGCAAAATACTTGCCTTGCCGGATATTTGGGAAAAATGCCCTAAAAAGGGAGATATAGCGGACTATTTCGCAGCAGGCGGAAAGGTTGAAGCAATAACAGGCTATGAGTGGGAACAGGAACTTACACAAAGCTATATTGATAGTTTGGACGTGGCAGCGCTTTTAGATCAGAAAATTTTTAAGCAACTATTGATGCAAAACGGCGCTGACAGAATAAAAACAATAACAATGCTTGAAAAGCGTGCCCAAAAATTACACATTGCAAGAAGATTCGGGCAGGCGTGGAAAGCCTACCAAGCAAACAGCGCCACAACCGCCAAAAGCACAGGGAACGAAACCAGCTTTACCGGGCAGCCGTTGGCGCTGGCGTGCGGGGATTGGATAGCAAACGATGCAGGTATATACCGCTTGAAGCAGCAAGGCGATATGGTGAAAAAGGATTACGCCTGCAAAATGCCCATTATGCCCGCTGCCGTCCTGCGTAACATTGAAACCAACACCGAAAAAGTACAGCTTGCATTCCACCGGGCCAAGTCACAGTGGAGCAAGTGCGTATTCCCACGTTCCACAATAAGCAACAAAAACAAAATCATAGAGCTTGCAGACCGGGGAATTTTAGTTACCAGCGACACATCAGCAGCGCTTGTTACCTACTTAGGCGATTGCCTTGCAAACAACGCCGAAACTATACCTATTATCCAATCTGTAGAGCGCTTAGGCTGGGTAGACGGCGTTTTTGTTCCGTATAATGAAGCGTTGACGCTAGACAATGACGGACAAGGCGCTGAACTTGCAAGGGCGGTACACAGCAAAGGCACGCTTGAAGAGTGGGCAGCCTACGTCGCACCGCTCCGGAAACAGAGCTTATACCTGCAAATTGTACTAGCTGCTGCATTCGCCAGCGTGCTGATCAGCAAGGTTAAGGCGCTGCCGTTCGTCCTGCATTTATGGGGCGGAACAGGTACAGGCAAAACAGTAGCATTAAAAGTAGCTGCCAGCATTTGGGGCAACCCGGAAAAATATATGCTGACACTGAACGGCACAACAAATGCACTTATGGGCACTGCTGCACTGCTGCATAACTTGCCGTTGCTGGCTGACGAACTGCAGACAATCAAGATTGATACCAATTTTCAAAACTATGACAAACTTATAATGCAGATCACAGAGGGCAAAGACCGGGCAAGGCTTACACAGCAAAGCACGCTGAAAGAGCAAAAGACCTGGAACAACTGCTTCATATTCACAGGTGAAGAACCCATAACACAGAGCAACAGCGGCGGCGGTACTAAAAACAGGGTGATAGAACTGCAGTGCAAAGAGCAGATAATAAGCAACGGCAATGCAGTAGTAAATTTCATTGATTCCCATTACGGCAGCGCCGGACGTGCTTTTATTGAGCATATCGCCAGCAAACCAGCCGAAACGCTGCAGCAGGAATTTCAAGACCTGCAGAGCGCCTTGCTGAACCTTAGTGGCAGCAGCGCTAAACAGTGTGCTGCACTTGCACTTATTGCGCTGGCTGATGCTTACGCCGATGAATGTATTTTCAAAGACAAACTGCAGGTATTAGACTTGAAGCAGCTTGCCGGAATTGCAAAGAGCCTTGCAGAAATAGACAGCGCCGAACGTGCCTACCGCTATATTATGGATGTTATAGCAGAGCACGCAGATTATTTCGCTAGGCGTGGCAAACACGGATATTATAAAACAGCTATAGGCGCTTGCTGGGGAAAAATCACTGAAGACTATATAGCAATTAACAGAACCCGCATTGCAGAAGAACTTTCAAAGCAAGGCTACAGCCTTAATTCCGTGGCTGATGCCTGGAAAAACAAAGGCTATATCATGACACGTTCGGACGGACGTATAAATCACACAGAGCGACTAGACAACGGCACATTTTCAGCAATTCACCTAAAAAATACGCTTTAGGTTATGCAGGGTATGCACAGGGTATGCACGGCAAAAATCTTGAAACCTAGACAGGGCAAGGCTTTCAAGATTCGTGTATACCATAATTACCATGAATACCATAAATATATATATACGTATGGAAAAATAAAAAAACGTGTATCATAAATCAATTACTCTTTTCTTAATAATTATATATATCTCTATTATTTTTAGGGTATGCGGTATGCACGAACCCCGAAACCTAGACAGGGCAAGGCTTTAGGGCGCTTACCCAACGCATACCTGCACACCATTAATGCAGCAGCACCATTTACCGCATAGCAAACGGATATGCAAGACCGTCGGTGGCAAACTGCACAGCCTGGAGTGACAAGGTACTTACCCGGGGGGCGGTGGTTAGCGGTGGTCGAGCATCCCGCACTGAACCTTTTATAAAAATTTATAAAATTTTACTGATGATTACAGTAAACAAATACCACCATGTTTTGGAAATTTCGATACCCCCCCTTTAAAAAATTCGGGTAGGAGTTTCCATTTTTTCCTTTACCAATTTTTACATTTAACGCCGAAAGAGCGCCGATAACTGCAATGGCAGCGCTGCAGAGCGCTTAAAAATTGCAAGCCTATATGATTACACCTGCAAAGAATAAAAACGGCGCTACGGGGCAAAAGCTGAACTATTAGAGTGTTTACACAAAAGGAGCTGAACTATTATGGCAGTATATCAAGACAAGACCACAGGCAAATACTACTTTTCTTGTTGCTACAAAGATTGGCAGGGAGAGCGACGGCGCAAAAAAAAGTGCGGCTTTAAATTCGCTAGGGATGCCAAAGCAGCCGAAAGGGATTTTCTGAACCAGCAGTACGGCGCAAGCTGCATGAGCTTTAAAGCCTTGTACGAATTATATATAGCTGATTGCCGGGCAAGGCTGAAAGAAAGCACAGTGATCAGTAAAGATTCACTTTTTCAGCATTCCATACTGCCGTTTTTTCAGAGATTCGACAACATAGGCAGCATAACGCCAGCGCACGTCCGGCAATGGCAAAATGAACTGCTGACAAAGTACAAGCCTACTTCTTGCCGTCGGATACACAGCCAGCTTTCAGCAATTTTTAATTTCGCCGTCAAATATTACGGACTTGCAAGGAACGTAGCCTGCATTGCTGGCGGTATTGGAGCACGCAAGGCGAACAGCGCCAGCTATTGGACGCTTGAAGAATTTGACAAGGCTATTGAACAGGTACAGGCATTGCAGGACAAAGCAGCCTTGACAGTGCTATTTTATAGCGGCCTGCGTGTTGGTGAATTATTGGCGCTGACCATGGCAGACTATGACAGCAAAGCAAACACCATAACAGTAACAAAGACACTGTCACGCACGGCCACAGGCTATGTAATAGCGCCACCAAAGACACCAAAGTCAAGGCGAACAGTCACTATTCCTTGCAAGGCTAGCGCCGTGTTAAATGCCTACATTGCTACACTGTACGAACCACAGAAGCAGGATACTATTTTTATTGGCTTGAACGGAAACCACCTTGCCTATGTTATGAAGCTGGCAGCCGTTGGCGCTGATGTAAAAAGAATAAGAGTGCATGACCTGCGCCACAGTCACGCCAGCTTGCTGATAAACAACGGCGCAAACATAAAGGCCGTATCGGAACGGCTGGGGCACGATGATATAAAAACCACGCTGAACACCTACGGACACTTATACAAAAACCAAGATAACGCACTTGCTGCAATGCTGGACAAAATATAAAAGTGTACCAAAAGTGTACCGATATAACAAAACAGAACGCCGAAACCCGCTTGCCTAATGGATTTTCAGCGTTCTGTCTGTTTTTGGAGGAGAAAATATGAATTTGCTTAAAAAGCAAATAGCAGCTCGTTTAAAAGTAGAGGAGCTAACCAATGCACTTAAGGAAATTATCAAGGTCAAAGGTCAAGGCTGCAATGCAAAATCAGGAAGGGACGATATACATTGGTTAGCCATCACTAACTTCACGATTATTGTAGCACATATTTTTACAGTTAGCAATAGCTAATTTTAATTTTTTTATTTTTTTTCGCGATTAACGCTGCGTGCAAAAAAACAACGCAGTCACGTTGCCGTTTTACGGAATACGTAACTGCGTTTAAGCTTGTAATTGTTATTCTTCCGGAGTTTTCTCCTCTGCATTTTCTTTAGCCTGCTCCTGCTGCAGCAAAGCCATAAACTGCTCGCCGGTGATAGTTTCCTTTTCAAGCAGGTACTGTGCCAGTACATCCAGCTTATTTCTGTTGTCCTGCAAAATCGTGCGTGCCTTTGCGTGAGCCTCCTTAATCAACGCCAAAACCTTGGCATCAATCTTGCCGGCTGTAGTTTCACTGCACTGCAGGGCAGCGTCACCGCCCAGATAACGGTTGGCCACAACCTCGGTAGCCATCATATCAAATTCTTCCGTCATACCCAGACGCGTTACCATGCTGCGTGCCAGCTTGGTTGCCTGCTCGATATCATTGGAAGCGCCGCTAGTAATGCTGCCGAAAACAACCTCCTCGGCACTGCGGCCGCCGGTCATAGTTACAATCTTGTTGAACAGCTCTTCCTTGGTCATCAGCACGCTGTCATTTTCGCTGATTTGCATGGTGTAGCCTAAAGCGCCGTTGGTACGCGGAATAATAGTGATCTTATGAACCGGAGCACTGTGCTTCTGCATAGCAGCAACAAGTGCATGGCCAATTTCGTGGTAGGCAATAACCTTTTTCTCTGCGAGAGAAATTACCGCACCCTTACGCTGATAACCGGCGATAACGGTTTCAATGGATTCCTCCAGATCTTCCTGCTCCACCACGTTACGATGCATTTTTACAGCGCGCAACGCACCCTCGTTGATAATGTTGGCGAGCTCCGCACCGCTGGCTCCGGCTGTTGCCCGCGCCAACGTACCGTAATCGATATTGTCTGCCATACGCACATTACGTGCATGAACCTTCAGGATAGCCTCACGGCCTTTCAGATCTGGCAGCTCAACAGGAATGCGACGGTCAAAACGTCCCGGACGCAGCAGCGCCTTATCCAGAGATTCCGGACGGTTGGTAGCTGCCAGAATAACTACACCCTTGCTGCCGTCAAAGCCGTCCATTTCGCTCAGCAGCTGATTCAAAGTCTGCTCGCGTTCATCATTGCCGCCGAACTGGCCGTTATCACGGCGTTTGCCGATGGCATCGATTTCATCGATAAATACTATGCAAGGTGCCTTTTCCTGCGCCTGCTTGAACAAATCGCGCACACGGGCAGCGCCCATGCCAACGAACATTTCTACAAATTCACTGCCGCTGATGCTGAAGAACGGCACCTTGGCTTCACCTGCTACCGCACGCGCCAGCAAGGTTTTACCCGTACCGGGAGGGCCTACCAGCAATGCACCCTTCGGCATGTTAGCACCGATATCCTTGTACTTGCCTGGATTATGCAGAAAATCCACCAGCTCCATCAGTGCTTCCTTAGCCTCGTCCTGACCTGCTACATCGGCAAAGCTTTTGCCTGTCTGCGCTTCCACATAGACCTTGGCATTGCTCTTGCCGAAGCTCATGGCGTTGCCGCCCATGCGCTTGCCCATGAAGTACATAAATAACTGTCCCAGGCCAAAGAAAATCAGAATCGGCAGTACCCAATTGGTGAAAAAGGTTACCAGAGGACTTTGTTCCTTAGGCACAACCTGCGTAAATTCTACCTTACTCTTCATCAGACGGTTAGCCAGCTCCGGGTCTTCCACTCTGCCTGTAACGTAAATTTCTTTTTCGTTGTTCTTATCAACCGCAGCCAGACGCTTATCGGTAATTTCTACCTTAGATACCTTGCCTTCATCCACCATCTGAAGAAAATTATTATAGGAAACCTCCTTCATTTTCGGGTTAAAGAACATTGGCATGATTACGGAATTGAATACCAGAATCAAAACCAGCATCAGCATATAATAATACGTCAATGGCCGTTTTTTATCATTGTTATCGTTCATCATTTCATCTCCTCGCTATGCTTTATAAGTATTATTGTATACCTATTTATAGCAATAAACAAACGAAAAAAATGTGAAGCTGATTGCATCGTCAACACAAAAAGTGTTAAAAAATCACACTCTCCCCGTCCCCTGCAAGAATACTTGTATACATGCGTCCTATCCCTTGAATTTACATGCCATTTTCTATACAATTAGCTTGTAACTATCTAAGGAGGTCAAACTTATGCCTAAAATTAATACAGTTTTAGTTGCTAACCGCGGCGAAATCGCTATCCGCGTTTTCCGCGCCTGCAACGAATTAGGAATCCGTACTGTTGCTATATATTCCAAGGAGGACACCCTGTCCCTGCATCGCAATAAAGCCGACGAGGCCTACATGGTAGGCGAAGGCAAAAGTCCGACCGACGCTTATCTTGATATCGAAGACATTCTGCGCGTAGCCAAGGAGCATGACGTAGATGCCATCCATCCCGGTTATGGCTTTTTATCCGAAAACAGTAATTTAGCACGCCGCTGTGCTGAGGAAGGCCTGATTTTCATCGGCCCGCGTCTGGAACACCTGGTAATGTTCGGCGACAAAATCAACGCCCGTAAGCAAGCCGAGCTGGCAGGCATCCCCATGATTCCCGGCAGCAAGGGTACAGTAAACAGCCTCGATGAGGTACTGGCCTTTGGCGAAAAATGCGGTTATCCTATCATCATTAAAGCAGTCAACGGCGGCGGCGGCCGCGGTATGCGCGTTGTTCACAGCGCCGAAGAAGCCATAACTGCCTACGACATGGCTAAAAGCGAAGCTAAAAAAGCCTTTGGCAATGATGAAATATATCTGGAAAAATATCTGCAAAATCCGAAACACATTGAAGTACAGATTATCGGCGATACCCACGGCAATTTAATGCATCTGTTCGAGCGCGACTGCTCCGTACAGCGCCGCCACCAGAAGCTGGTTGAAATTGCTCCGGCCTTCGCCCTGCCTATAGAACAGCGCAAAGCTATCTGCGAGGCTGCTGTCAAGCTGATGAAAAATGTTGACTACATCAGCGCCGGCACCGTAGAATTTTTGGCTACTCCCGACGGCAAGTTCTACTTCATCGAGGTTAACCCCCGCATTCAGGTTGAACACACCGTTACCGAGCAGATTACCGGTATCGACATTGTGCAAACACAAATCAAAATTGCTGAGGGGTACAACCTGCACGGCCCGGAAATCGCCCTGCCGCAGCAGGATGAGCTGACAACCATCGGCCACGCTATCCAATGCCGTATTACCACAGAGGACCCGTCCAATAACTTTATGCCCGATACCGGCAAGCTGATTACCTACCGCAGCGGCGGCGGCTTCGGCATCCGTCTAGACGGCGGCAACGCCTTCACCGGCTCCGTCATCACTCCGTACTACGATTCTCTGCTGGTTAAGGCTACCACCTGGGGCCTCACTCACCAGATCGCAATTACCAAGATGCTGCGCTGCTTGAAAGAATTCCGTATCCGCGGCGTCAAAACCAATATCCAGTTTTTGGAAAACGTACTGCAGAACCCGCACTTCATCAAGGGCGATTATACTACCGACTTTGTTGATAATACACCGGAGCTGTTTGTCTTCCAAAAAACCTTGGACCGCGGCAACAAGCTGCTGAACTACATTGCCGATATCACCGTCAACGGTTACTCTAACGTCGGCGTACAGCCGAAGCCTGACTTTGCTCCGCTGAATATGCCCAATCCCTACAATGGCATTCTGGCGCTGGGTGCTAAGCACGTTCTCGATACCCGCGGACCTGAAGGTCTTGCTGAATGGGTACTGGCACAGCAGGAGATTCTGCTCACAGACACCACCTTCCGTGATGCGCATCAGTCCCTCTTCGCCACCCGTCTGCGTACTGCCGATATGCTGCGCGTTATGCGTGACACCGCCGGCAAGCTGCCCGGACTTTTCTCCTTTGAATGCTGGGGCGGCGCTACCTTCGACGTAGCCTATCGCTTCCTCGACGAAAGCCCCTGGCAGCGTCTGGCACAGTTCCGTCAGGCTGCACCGAACATTCTCTTCCAGATGCTGCTGCGCGGTGCCAACGCCGTAGGCTACACCAGCTATCCGGATAATGTTGTTAAGCAGTTCATTAAGCTGGCAGCCAAAAACGGTATCGACGTTTTCCGTATCTTCGACAGCCTCAACGGTCTGGACAATATGCGCCTGTCGATTGACACCGTCCGCGAATGCGGCAAGGTAGCAGAGGCAGCACTGTGCTACACCGGCGATATTCTCGACCCCAACCGCGATAAATACGATTTACATTACTACATCAATATGGCTAAGGAGCTGGAAAAAGCCGGCGCCAACATTATCGCCATCAAGGATATGGCAGGCCTGTTGAAGCCGGAAGCAGCTTACCGCCTGGTAAGCAGCCTCAAATCCTACGTCAACGTACCTATCCATCTGCACACCCATGAAGGCAGCGGCAACGCTATCTACACCTACGCGCGTGCTATTGATGCCGGCGTTGATATCGTAGATACTGCTATGAGCGCCATGAGCAACGGTACCTCCCAACCCAGCGGCAGCAGCCTGTACTACGCACTCAGCGGTCATCCGCGTCAACCGCGTCTTGACGTAGACGCTATGAACGAGCTGTCCCGTTATTGGGAAACCGTGCGTCCCTACTACAAGGCAGCCGACAGAACCGAAAACTTCCCCAACCCCGAGGTTTACGTACACGAAATGCCCGGCGGACAATATACCAACCTCAAACAGCAGGCACAAGCTCTGGGCCTCATCCATCGTTGGGAGGAAATCAAGGATATGTATCACCGCGTATCCATGATGTTCGGCGATTTAATCAAGGTTACTCCATCCTCCAAGGTTGTCGGTGACATGGCACTCTTCATGGTGCAGAACGACCTGACGGAAGAAGATGTATATGCTAAGGGCGATATTCTGGACTTCCCGGCCTCCGTTGTGGAATTCTTCGAAGGACGCATCGGCACTCCGTACCAAGGGTTTCCCGAAAAGCTGCAGAAGCTGGTGCTCAAAGGACGCGCACCTATCAGCGAGCGTCCTGGCGCTGTACTGCCTCCGGTAGATTTTGAGGATGTACGCGCTAAGCTCAAAGAGCTTGAAGCACCTACTACGGACGAAGCAGTGAGCGCTTACTGCCTCTATCCTAAGGTATTCACCGACTGGGTAAACCGTTACAACCAATTCGGCGATGTATCCGTTCTCGATACTCCTACCTTCTTCTTCGGCATGACTCCGGGCGAGGTTATCAAGGTTGAAATTGAACAGGGCAAAGTGCTCGTTATCAAGCTGGACCACATATCCGAAGCCAACGCTGCCGGTATGCGCACCGTCTTCTTCGAATTCAACGGCCTGCCGCGTGAAATCGAAATCAAGGACCGCAACGCCAAGACCACCACTGTTACCCGCAAGAAAGCAGAAAAGGGCAACATGGGCGAAATCGGCGCTTCCCTTTCCGGCTCCGTTGTCAAGGTGCTGGTAGAAAAGGGCCAGTCCGTTACCAAGGGCACTCCGCTGATTGTTACCGAAGCTATGAAGATGGAAACCACGCTTTCGGCACCGATTTCCGGTATCGTCAGCGCTATCCATGTAGCTGCAGGCGAACGCGTAGAAAGCGGCGACTGCCTCCTGGAAATAAAAACTCAAATGTAAATTGCATACGCTTAAACTTAAGGCTGCTGCCGTGGCGGATTTCCGCTGCTACGGCAGCCTTACTTTTTTTGCTGGTCATTATTTTTCCTCTATGTTATGATATAGTTACTCTTTGCTTTTTTAAAACAGCATTATTTGCTGCAATACATATTTTTATTACGAGGTGAGCACATGAAGCAGACAATCTATCAATATGTAAACAGCTATCTGGACGAGCATGGCCGCTTTACTGCTACCAATCTGTGCGATGACCGCTACGCCACCATTCCACGTCCCCTTGGCTCCGAGGATGCCTTTCACTATACAATGGGCAACCTGCCCAATCCCAAATCCGCCAGCATACTGCTCAAGCTGCTGCAGGCCTATCTGAACGAGCCTACCACCCAGCAGCGCAGCAAACTGTACAATGAACTGAAGGGCATGGCCTTTGCGGAATATTGCGACCCCTTTATCGAAGCTTTAGACCAGAATGATATCAACAGTGTTGCCTTCGACCTGGCGCGACGCTTTTTCTATAACGCCGACGGACGTGAGCATGTTAAATTCGCCCTGCTGCTTTTCGGCATGTACGGCATGGAAAAAATTTGTCAGCAGGAGCCGGAGCTGTGGCAGGATTTGCTGCGCATAGCACACTGCGAGGAATTTACCTTCGCCTTTTTATATTCCTGCCGCGTAACAAATTTCAACCCGCAAAACGCTATCTGGGAGCTTATCCGCTGCACCAGTGGCTGGGGCAAGGTTTTCAGCATTACCGACTGCCACTGCCGTGATGAGGAGGAACGCCTCTGGCTGCTGCAGAACGGCCCCGATATAGACGTAGAATATCCGCCGTTGTCCGTCAAATTCATCAGAGAAACACATTTAGAGGAACAGCTGGCACATCCGCTTAACTACGCACAGTATAAAAGCGCTGTCATCATCGTGGGCAATTATCTGATTATGCTCAACCATTTCCCGGCAGAGGTAATCGAAGAGCAGTTCAACATCAGCGATATCCATCTGAACAAGCTGCTTACCTGCCTGCTTGCGCAGGCCGAAGCACATGTCAGCAAACCGGAGGATGTACTTGATTTAATCAGCTACGTTACGGCGCTGCAGCAGCTTTGCGATGAGCAGAACCATAGGCAGCTCACGCTTAACCAATGCCATGAGCAGATTGCCGCCTGCGAAAAAATCATCTACCGCAAGGACTGGCAGCCTGAAATTGACAGCGATTTAATCAAGGACAATAAGCTTGATTATCAGCTGTGCAACCTGGCAGTGGAGCTGGATATAGACATTTGGCCGCGGCTTTTCGATTTTTGGTTGGCACATCCGGACGAAACACCGCTGTTCCCGTACCTGCTTTCCTACGAAGGCGAGCAGCGCTCCGAACGCGTGCTGCGTCAAATCGAAGCAGACCTGCCCCGCTACTGCGTAGAACAAAACGACCTGCTGGTACCGCTGCGTTATCTCAACACACATCCGGGTGAAAGCGATGCTATTATCTGCGCTGCCCTGGAATCCATCTTCGATTTGCCGCGCGGCATTGCCTGCGGTATCGTCGATGACTGGGGACAGGAATTTATCACGCCTGCCATCCGCCGCTCGCTGATTAAAGCGCGTCAGCTCAGCAATAACGATGTAGTTACCGCACGTATCGACTGCCTGCTGGCTGGCAAGCATTTCGACATCGGCAAATTCCTCAACAAACGCAAATAAGCAGACTGCTATGCAATGTTATTGCTTAGCTTAGACAGTTATTGTTAAGAAAAGCTTTCTCAGCACATAACAAAACCGGTTTCCCTATCAGCTTAAAAGCCTGGGAAACCGGTTTTTTAGTATGCACTTATTTACTTTTAGCCGCAATAGCCATGCGGATGGCCCTTATGCCACTTCCACGCGGTGCTGATAACCTCATCTACACTGCTGTGCTGCGGCTCCCAGCCAAGCTCCTCACGGATTTTTGCCGAAGAAGCAATGAGCACTGCGGGATCACCGGCACGACGCTCCTCCTCCACAACGGGGAAGTCAACGCCGGTAACCTTTTTGGCGCTGTCAATCATCTGGCGTACGCTAAAGCCGTTTTCACTGCCCAGATTATACACACGGCTGCTGCCACCGCTCAAAAGATGTTTGAGTGCCAGCACATGCGCCTTCGCCAAATCGCAGACATGAATATAATCACGCACACAGGTACCGTCAGCCGTCGGATAATCGGTACCGAAGATAGAAACCTGCTTGCGCACGCCCTGCGCCGTTTTCAGAATCAGCGGAATCAGATGGCTTTCCGGACTGTGGTCCTCGCCGATATCGCGCGTCGGAGAAGCACCGGCAGCGTTAAAATAACGCAAAGCCACATAACGCATATCGTAGGCATGGTCATAATCTGCCAGCATGCCTTCAATCGCCAGCTTGGTACGGCCGTAAACATTGGTCGGTGCCAGACGGCTGTCCTCGGTAATAGGTACTGCTTCCGGCTCACCGTAAACAGCTGCGGTAGAAGAAAATACCATTCGGTCCACACCGGCACCACGCATAGCCTCTAAAAGATGCAGGCTGCCTTCAACATTATTAAAATAATATTTCGCCGGGTCGGTCATAGATTCGCCAACCAGACTGCTGGCAGCAAAATGAATCACCGCATCAATTTTAAACTGCTCCATAATGTGCTTGGCAAAACGCACATCATGGATATCGCCCTCTACCAGCTGTACTTCGTCAGGCACTGCCGCCTCATGGCCGGTAGAAAAATTATCATAAACAATAGGAGTAAAGCCGCTCTTTTGCAGCTCCTCCACTACATGGGAGCCAATATAACCTGCTCCGCCGGTAACAAGGATATTCATTAATTATTTGCTCTCCTTTGTAACGATTCCCTGCAGATAAGTCAGGAACTTGTCACGCAGCTCAGGACACTTCAGCGCCATTTCTACAGTTGCCTCCAAGAAGCCCTGCTTATCGCCCACGTCATAACGACGGCCTACAAAGTCATAAGCATACATCGGCTGCTCCTTAGCCAATACCTTAAGCGCATCGGTCAGCTGGATTTCATTACCACGGCCGGGCTGAGTTTGCTCCAGAATCGGGAAAATTTCCGGTGTAATTACATAACGGCCCAAAACCGCCAGACGAGAGGGTGCTTCTTCTACTGCAGGCTTTTCTACCATATCGTTTACCTTAACGGTACGTGCTTCATCAGTCGGTTCACCGGCAACAATGCCATAGGCAGAAACCTTCTCCTGCGGCACCTCCTGCACACCTAAAACACTGGCACCGGTTTTATCGTAAACATCAATTAGCTGCTTCAGTGCAGGCACCCGGCTGTCAACAACATCATCGCCCAGCAGTACGGCAAAGGGCTCATCGCCAACAAAATGCTTAGCGCACAAAATAGCATGACCAAGTCCGCGCGGTTCCTTTTGGCGGATATAATGAATGCGAATATCGGAAATTTTGCGTACCAGCTCCAGCTCCTTGGTTTTGCCGCTGGCCTCCAGGTTCAGCTCAAGCTCGATGCTGCGGTCGAAATGATCCTCGATGGCACGCTTGCTGCGGCCGGTAATAATTAGGATGTCCTCAATGCCGGAAGCAAGAGCCTCTTCGATAATATATTGGATGGTCGGTTTATCAACAATAGGCAGCATCTCCTTCGGAGTTGCTTTGGTAGCAGGCAGGAAGCGTGTTCCCAGGCCTGCTGCCGGAATAACGGCTTTACGTACAGGTTTAAACATTTTATCTTATCTCCTTGTATAGACTCAATTTATAAATCGCGGTGACTCAGCAAGCGATGCTTTACGGGAAGCATCTAAAATCAGGCTTCCTCTCCGCCGATAACTTCCAAAAGCTCTGCAGTCTTAGCCGCCAGCAGCTCCTTGTCACTCTTAGTTTCTACGTTCAAGCGCATTACAGGCTCCGTATTTGATACACGCACATTAAAGCGCCAGTTGTCATAGGCAACGCTCAGGCCGTCCAGATGGTCCTGCTCGCCGTCAGCATATTTTTTGCCCAACTCAGCCAGCACTGCTGCGGAATCTGCCACCTTGCGGTTGATTTCGCCGCTGCAGGGATACATAGCAACGCGCTCGCCTACCAGCTCGCTAAGCTTTTTGCCGCTGCGGCACATCAGCTCGGTAACCAGCAGCCAGGGAATCATGCCGCTGTCGCAGCAGGAGAAATCGCGGAAATAATGATGCGCGCTCATTTCGCCGCCGTACAGCACGTCATTGTTGCGCATGCATTCCTTCATAAAGGCATGACCGCTCTTGCAGCGTACAGGCACACCGCCGTCACGCTGCAAAATAGCTTCGGTGTTCCAGGTAAGGCGCGGGTCGAACATAATCTTTGCACCCGGCTCCTTGTGCAGGAAAACCTCCGCCAGCAGGCCGACAATATAATAGCCCTCGATAAAATCTGCCTTCTCGTCAAAGAGGAAGCAGCGGTCGAAGTCGCCATCCCAGGCAATACCAAGATCCGCACCGCTCTCACGTACAACCTTAGCCGTAGCTTCACGGTTGGGCAGCAGCAACGGGTTGGGCACACCGTTCGGGAAGGTACCGTCAGGAGTTTCGTTCAACGTGATAAATTCAAACGGCAGATGCTTCGCCAGCTCCTTCAAAATAGGACCGGCACCGCCATTGCCGGGGTTAGCAACAATTTTCATCGGCTTGAGCACGCTTGTATCAACATAGGTCAGCAAATGCTCGATATAGGCAGGCATAATATCCATATGCTCCAAAGCACCCATAGTTTTGCCTGCTACTACCTTATGCACGAACTCTTTGGTTGTAGCAACCATCTCACCGATTTCCTTCAGACCGGTATCGCTGGAAACAGGACGTGCATCACGGCGTACCAGCTTCATGCCGTTATATTCCTTGGGATTATGGCTGGCAGTAACCATAATACCGCCGTCTGCTTTCAGATGAGCGGTAGCAAAATAAATCATTTCCGTACCGCATTGGCCGATATCAATAACCCTGGTGCCGCCATGGCGCAGTCCCTCCGTCAGCGCATCCACCAGTGCTCTGCCGCTCAAGCGGATATCATGTCCGACAACAACAGTTTCCGCAGCGAACATTGCCGAAAAAATTCGTCCCATACGGTAAGCCATTTCCTCGTTAACTTCTGTGGGGTAAACGCCGCGTACATCGTAGGCCTTAAAAGCCTTGTTCGTAACTTGCATTTGTCTATTCTCCTTTTTTATAGTGTATTTAGCAAAATTTCATTGTTCAAGAACCATTTTATATTATTCTTCATCCAACAAAAAAATCCTGCCTGCATCGCAGACAGGATTTGAACGCTACAGCTTAGCACCGCTCGCACGGATAACTTCTTCCGCTGCCTCGCCCAGATACCAACGGATAACGGAAAAGAACGGCAGCGTCACGCCATTATAGTCAGGCACCAGACAGATGGTTGCCAACATTTCCAAAACTTCATCCAGCTCACGGCCCTTACTAAGCTCATCACTTATCTGGTCCTCCAGCGTATGGATTACCTCACGACGCATGCGCATCAGCCGCGGCGCGTTCAAGTTCAGCTCGCGGATAGTGCTGCGCGCCTTACCCTGCAAATCTTTGGGGCAGGTATCTTCGTCTACGTACATCCGCCCGCTATGCTCCGCATAACGGAACAGACGGATTTTGCCGGGAATCTTCAGCGGATTGAGGATATAGTTTGTAATTTCACGCCCACCCTTAGGCACATCGCAGCTGCGGTCACGCTTCTGGCTTGAATAGCGCCACTCGGGGTCAGGCACATAAGGCTGACTGCCGCCGTGGCACACGCCCAACAGATTGCGCCAATCCAGATGATAGTTGTGCCCATGCTCCTGCGTAGCATTTTTCGGATAAAAATGCTCCACGCGGAAGTCGTCAACCTCGCCTTCCTCATCCGCCAGCTTAATGCCTACCTCACAATAGGCGCAAAGGCCGTGCTGGTCACGCAAAATTGCTTCCCGCACCTGTTTATAGCCCCTGCGGCAGCGACGGCGGAAATGCTCCCAGGTTTCCTCGGGATTATGCAGCCTGTACTGCCTGAGAAGCTCAGGTTCTTCCTTGCTTTTATAAACACGTTTCATGAGCGCCTCCTGCGGAACTGACGCATACGGATATCCATATCCGCACGCAGCAGAGCAGGCTCCTTGCCCTTGGACCATTTATCCAGCTTTTTGCGCAGTTCCAGCGCTTCCGGCGTATCCCAGGCATCCTCGCTCACCAGCTGCAGATAACGCTTTAAATCCTGCACAATCGGCAGAGCTTGCGGACGTGGGCTCACATTCTGAATATCCTGCAGCAGCTGATAGCTGTTGGCGCCCAAGGAAAAATCTACGTGGCGCACGCCTTCGAACTGCTTGCCCCAGGCCAATACGCGTATGCTCTCGGCCGGCACGCTGCTAAGCACCTGCGCACTATGCGTAGTCACTACAAACTGTACCATCGGGAAGGTTTTCTGTAAATCCAGCAGTACCGTCTGCTGCCACAGCGGGTGCAGATGCATTTCTACCTCATCAATCAATACAAGCCCCGGAGTCTTGGTTACCGCATCCTCACGCAGCTGCGGATTCAGACGCGCCATGCGATAGGCCAGGTCAGCCACCATGCTGATAATACTGCGAAAGCCGTCGCTCAATTCATCTACCACCATTTCACCCATATCGGGATGACTGACAACAAAGCATTTCAGGCGGTAATTATAATACAAATCACGCAGGCCGGTACTTTCCAGACACACGTCGACAGCGTTCTGAATCGCATTCTTCAGCATCACATTGCGCTTCACCTCTGCGCTGTACTGCTGCTCTGACTGCGCACACTTGGTGACATACTCAAACCATTTCCCGAAGGTGCTGTAGGAAGAAGACGGCTCCAGGCATTCCTCGTAGCCTACATTGCGTTCCATCAGCGATTTATGAAAATTTGTCATCAGCTTGCTGTCTACCCAAATGCGCTGAGTACCGTAATAGGCCAGCACCGGCAACAGCCTGTTGCCGTTCTCCTTGGCATCGTGCGCCAATGCACAGCCACGTTCGCACAGCTCATCAGCATCATCCTCAGGCACATTTCCCTCCAGCAGGCGGCGGTTACAGGTAAGCTTTTTGCCGTAAACCTCACCCTCCAGCTTAATTTCTACCGGATAATGGCATTCCATACCATCAATATGACGCATATCCTTTTTATAAACAGGCACACGCCGCACATCCTGGGGAGTAATTTGCCGGCCACTGGCATCAAAGCTGCGCAGATAGGGCTCCAGAGCAATTGCCAGCGCATCAAAAATCGCCGTCTTGCCCTTGCCGTTTTCGCCTACAATAACTGTCAGCTTAGGTTCAAAAGCAATATCAAGCTCATCGTAACAACGGAAATTCTTCAGTCTTAATCTTTCTATCTGCATAATCTGACCTCCGTTTCTGTATCTCTGCTTACATTATAGCATTATTTGCATCCCATACTAAGATTTTTTACAGTTTTATTATGATTTTTTTGTGGCAGGGTGTATAATAAATAAACATCATCAGCAATTACTTGGTACTTGCCAACAATTACGCAACCGAAAGGAAAACCTGTTTATGAATATATTTCTTCTGCTTACAATCGCCATGCTCATGATCATCCTCATGCTGAGGCGTCACATCCCCATCGGCCCCTGTATGCTCACCAGCGGTATTTTTATCTGGCTGATGAAAGCACCGGAGCTGCCGTACCTGGTACAGGCATTACGCGAAACATTAACAATGCCGCGCACCTATGATATTCTTTTTGCCCTTTATTTTGTCATGTGCCTGGAAATCGAGCTGCGCACCAGCGGTGCATTGGCAGGTATGGTGCAGGCGCTGCAGCGCATCTTTTCCAGCGCTAAGGTAACCCTGGCCGTGATGCCTGCCTTCTTAGGCCTGCTGCCGTCACTTGGTGGCGCACGCTTCTCGGCTCCTATTGTAGAGGAAGCCAGCAAAAATCTGCCTATCGAACAGGAGCATAAAGCTGCCATCAATTTCTGGTTCCGCCATATCTTTGAATTTTCCAGCCCGATTATTCCCGGTATGATTATGGCCTGCAACATCGCCGGCGTCAGCTACGGTGAATTCATTCTGCATCTGGCCTGGCTAACCGTACTGGCCTTCTCCGCAGGCTGGTTTGTCCTCATCCGCCCCATCAAAGCGGCAAACAGCCGTACCGAAACTATTGCCAATGACAGTCAGGGTACGCAGGATTTATGGCTGGCGCTTTCGCCTGTCATTATCACCTTTATTCTCGTAGTATTCTGCGGCTTGAACGCCTCCGCCGGCATGGGCCTGGTCACAGCCTGCCTGTTTCTGGTACTTCGCTTTACTAATCGCGAGGTTGGCCTCAAGGATGTTGTTATCGGCGCTCTGGACATCAAAATGTTCCTCAATGTGCTGTGCATCCTCTACTTCATTCAGATATTGACCGTCACCCACGTGCTGCAGGAAATCGTCGCAGCCTTCCAAAGCTCTCCGCTGCCGGTGCCTGTTATCATCGCCTGCGTCAGCTTCATCATCGGCGTGCTCACCGGCATGTCACAGGGACATGTGGCTATCGTTATGCCTATCGTTGCCGCTATGCAGACAGGCAGCCTGAACCTGGCCGGCGTTGCCATGGCCTTCGGTATTGCCGGTCAGATGCTCACACCGACGCATATGTGCCTTGTTATCACCGTCGATTATTTCAAAGCCAACTTTTTTAAAACGCTTAAGCCGGTTCTGCTTTGCGAAATCATCATTCTGACTCTCTTTACAGCTTATACATATTTCACATGGTAAATTTTCAGTGCTTAGTCAGCAGCAAGCAGTGTTCGGATTAGTCCTCAAAACACTGTCCGTTGCATATTAAGCATTTTATTTTTATTATTTACTTGCAGTAGCCTAAAGTTTAAGTGTATAATAGCATTATCTATTCTTAAATTTTGGAGGGGTGTTTGTGAATTATACGGAAATGGTAGTCTTCATCGTCTACCTGCTATTCATGCTGTCAATCGGTATCTGGTTCTTCTATAAAAATCGTCAGGGTGGTGAAAAGACCTACTTCCTCGGCGGCCGTCAGATGGGACCGTGGGTAACCGCTCTTTCTGCCGGTGCTTCTGATATGAGCGCCTGGGTGCTCATGGGCTTGCCGACATCTATCTATGCTCTTGGTCTCGGTCAGGCCTGGATCAGTATCGGCCTGCTCACCGGCTATTCCTTAAGCTGGATTTTCCAAGCACCGCGCCTGCGCCGTTTTTCTATCGTGGCAAACGATGCCATCACTATTCCGCAGTACCTCAGCAACCGCTTTTTATCTAAGTCCCATGTGCTGCAGGTAATCTGTGCAATCGTTTTCCTTATTGCCTACACTATTTATTCCGCATCAAGCATCAAGGCTTGCGGTACTCTGTTCAACACCGTTATCGGCATTGATCAGACCTACACCATGTATGTGGCAGCCTTCATCATCATCGGCTACACCTTCTTAGGCGGCTTCTCCGCTGTTTGCTGGACTGACTTCTATCAAGGCCTGATGATTCTCGGTTCTCTGCTGATTGCACCTATCTTCGCAGTGTCCTTAATCAATCCGCAGGCTGTTGCCGGCATTCCGCCCGATTACTGGAATCCGGTTGCCAAAACCTCTGATATTATCTCCGGCTTCGGCTGGGGCCTTGGCTACTTCGGTATGCCACATATCATCATCCGCTTCATGTCCCTCAAATCCCAGAAGGAAATGAAGAAATCCGCTGTTATCGCTATCAGCTGGACCGCCCTCATCTGCTTCTTCGCTACCATGGTAGGCGTTGTCGGCCGTATGTATCTGGGCATGGATGAGAACATCAATCAAAACTCTCTGGTATTCATCGCCATGGTTCGCAGCATTTTCCCGGCTCTGATGAGCGGTATCCTGCTTTCCGGCGTATTGGCAGCTTCCATGAGTACTGCTTCCAGTCAGCTGCTCGCTTCCGCTTCTGCCTTTGCCAGCGACGTTTATAAACCTGTAATCCGTAAATACCAATCCGGTGACAAGGAAATGCTTTGGGCAGGACGTATCGTTGTACTCGTTATCTCCTTCGTAGCTCTGCTTATTGCCGATTCTCCGCGTGCAGGCAGCATTATGGAGCTGGTTGCCAACGCCTGGGGCGTATTCGGTGCAGCCTTCGGTTCTGCTATCATGCTCAGCCTTTTCTGGCGCGGCTTCACCTTCCAGGGTGCGGTAGCCTGCATCATCGTCGGTGCTGTTGTCGACATCGGCTGGTACCTGACTATGGCAGCTTCCACCGGCATCTACGAAATTATCCCCGGCTTTTTTGCCAGCCTTGTAGCAGGCGTCATTGTTTCCCTGCTCAGCGGCGGTCCTTCCAAAGATGTTGCTGCTCTTTATGATAAAGCCAACAACTACGTTGAGGAATAATTGTATAAGCCTAAAAAATTAGCCACATAAAAAAGTCCGATTTGTCATCACAGACGAATCGGACTTTTTATATTCTCAGCAAAATTTCAAGCTAATTTTACCCAAAGAGGCAAAAGCATAGCATTTTCCTCTCAATCATATTATAATAAAAGTGACCAATAAAATTGCTTAATACATTATGTGAGGAGGTTCTGCCATGCGTACTTTTCTGATACTGGCCTTTTGGTACTGGTTCTATAATCAGCTCTTCTTCCTGCTGGCTGCCATGGGCTTTTTTGTAATTCATTTTCTTGTTGCTTTCATTGGCTTCGGCGGCATGGATACTCTTGCCAGCGCTATTTTGACAACACTTTATGCATTTATTCTTTACAAGCTCTTCGGGCATTTTCTCTGGCGCAGCAGGCTGCAGCAGTATAATCCTAGCAGTAACACACTTATATGCGCCTCCTTGCTGCCGCTGATTTTAGGCAGCATAATGCTCACTGCCAGCTTTGCCATAGCAGACGGCAAAATCTATAACACCATGACCGCTATGCCTGTGCTTGCGGCGATCAACCTCAGCCTGTCCTATCTGCCGCTCGCCAAAAGCGTCTGGACTATGCTTATTTTAGGCAGCATCTTCAACATCTTCACCATCACCTGCTTCTGGCGCTACTGCCGCAAGTATCTGCAGCAGGAAATTCCCTGGCTGAAGCTATTCATAATTATAGCTATTTGTTTGGCGGTCTGCACTATCATTATTTACAGCATAACAATTATGTATCTGCCTGATGACAAAGTAGGAGGATGAGATAGTCAAAATTTTATCATCATTAATCCAAACATCTTATGAATTTTTTGCAAATATACCTCTAACTATATTTTCTATGATATAATAAGTCTAACATACAAATTTAATACTGTTGTCGTTCTCTTAGGAGTATTGTAGTACCAACTGCAATACTCCTTTTTTAATAGCATCATCAATACGCATTGTTTTTATACGTGTTAAATGATACAATTATGAAAGGAGCAATATCATGAAATTTAAAGAACTGGAAAAGCTACTGAAAAAAGCCGGTTGGACATTATATTCTACCAGAGGCTCCCACTTTTATTACGTACATCCACGCCAACCTAATAAAGTAACTGTTCCTAACCATAAGTGAGATATTCCCATAGGCACAGTTAAAGCTATTTTCAAACAAGCCGGTTTAGATTTTCAGAAAGGGTGATTTTATGTTATCAATGTATCCTGCGTGCTTTTATAAAGAAAAAGACGGACAATACACCGTAATTTTCCCAGACCTTAACCACCTGGCAACCTGTGGTACGGATTTACAAAATGCCATGAAAATGGCAACAGACTGCCTTGCCGGCTTTCTTTACGAAGCAAAGCTCAGCAATGAAGCTGTTCCGGAACCATCTGAATTAAACACTATTGACGTTAACGAAGAATATAGCGATTACGCAGAAGCCTTTGTTAATATAGTAAGTGTTGATGTAGAAGCATATGCCAAAGAGCACTTTACCAAAGCAGTCAAAAAAACTCTCACCATCCCTAAATGGTTAAATGATGCGGCGATTGCCAAAAAGCTGAACTTCTCCAAAATTTTACAGGATGCTCTCAAGCACGAGCTCAATATCGGATAAAACAAAAATCACAACCGGTTACACATATAGCCGATTGTGATTTTTTATTATAGCTCCAATATTTACTTACCGGCAATCTTACCATAGCATTCCGGTCTGCGGTCACGGAACAGTCCCCAGCTCAGTCTGTCCTCAGACAAGGCTGCCAAATCATACTCCGCATAAAGAATTTCTTCCTGATCACGCGATGCATCCTGCACAAGCGCACCAGTACCGTCGGTCATGAAGGAAGAGCCGTAGAACAGCAAGGAGGACTGTTGGCCTGCATTGCCTTCGCAGGGCTCCACAGTTTCCAGACCAATGCGGTTTGCTGCTACCACAGGCATCAGGTTAGCTGCACTATGACCTTGCATAACACGGCGCCAATGCGGCATGCTGTCACAGTCTAAGATAGGCTCGGAGCCAATCGCCGTAGGATAGAACAAAAGCTCTGCTCCGTTCAGCGCCAGGCAGCGTGCTGTCTCAGGGAACCACTGATCCCAGCAGATACCGATACCGACACGGCCATACTTGGTATTGAAAACCGTAAAACCGCTGTTACCCGGTTTAAAGTAAAATTTTTCCTGATAAAAATGATCGTCAGGAATATGTGTTTTGCGATAAACGCCTAAAATCTCACCGTCGGCATCAATGCAGGCGATGGAATTGTATAATTCATTGACATCACGCTCAAAAAAACTGATAGGCAGAACGATATTCAGCTCCTTCGCTAAACGCTTGCCCATCTGCACAGCAGGATTTTCTTCCGTAGGCAGTGCATACTGATAGAAATCATAGCGACGCTGCTGGCAGAAATACGGACGCTCCCACAGCTCCGGCAACAGAACAATCTGCGCGCCGTTCGCTGCAGCTTCACGCACCAGTGCTTCAGCGTGCTGTAAATTTTCTTCTACGGTCGGCGCACAGCGCATCTGCACTGCTGCCACCTTTACCTTGCTCATAAGCACACTCCCTTCGGAATTTGCTGTGTAATGCAGTGAATATTGCCGCCACCGGTCAAAATTGCCCGCGCCGGTATCTGCACTACCTTACGCTCAGGACAGAGCTTGGCAAGAATTTCCGCAGCCAGCGCATCGCTTGCCGCATTCTCCCCGCCAAAGGCAGGCACTACAACACTGTCATTACTGAAATAAAAGTTTACATACGAAGCCGCCAGACGTTCACCGGCCTCGCGCATATCCTCTCCTTCAACAAAGTCGAAGCCTGCTACCTCGTCCTCGGTGATGCACACAGGCACCGCAGGCACAGGCAGCTTATGCACGATGATTTTACGTCCCTTGGCATCCGTCAGCTGCTCCAAAGCATCCAGGCTAGCCTTGCTCAAAGCATACTGCGGATCAGCTTCATTATCTGTCCACGCCAGCACCACCTCACCGGGGCGGATAAAGGCACAGACATTATCTACATGCTCGTTTGTTTCATCGTTATAAATACCGCGCGGAATCCACAAAACCTTTTCCACGCCCAGGTAAGTCTTAAGCTTTTGCTCAATCTGCTCTTTGGAAAGGTCGGGATTACGCCCGGCGCTCAGCAGGCAGGCCTCCGTCACCAATGCCGTACCATCGCCGTCGCAGTGAATAGAACCGCCTTCCAGCACAAAGGGAACAGCATCATACAGCGCAGCACCATAATGCTCGGCAAACTTTTCCGCAAAAGCATCGTCCTGCTCATAATCGGGATACAGGCCGTCTACCTCGCCACCCCAGGCGTTAAAGCGCCAGTTTACACCGCGCAGCTCGCGTCCCTGCGCGCCGTCACGCACAACAAACGTCGGACCGATGTCACGCGCCCAGCTGTCATCTGTTTCCATAGCTAGCAGCTCAACGTTAGCGACACCTGCAAGATATTCCTGCGCTACGGCAAAGTGCTTAGCACCGCAGATAACATAAACCTTTTCGCTCGCCGCAATCGCCTTAATCACAGCCGTAAACGCTTCGCAGGCCGCAACTGCGCCAAAGCTCCAGGAGCCCGGACGCTGCGGCCAAACGATAATGCAGCCATCATGCGGTTCGTATTCGCCGGGCATATGAAAGCCGTCGGCAGCGGGAGTAAAGTTTTTCTCTAACATCATGACAAACGTCCTTTAAAATCTTCATAACTGAAACGGCGCACTAGCTCCGTAGTACCGTCCTTGTGCAGCAGCACAATATCAGGCAGCGGAATGCCGTTAAAGGTATTATTTTTTACCATGGAATAAATCGCCATATCCTCAAAAATCAGCTTATCGCCAACCTTGATTTCCTTGTCAAAGCTGTAATCGCCAATCACGTCACCGGCCAGACAAGTCATTGAGGATAAACGGTATTTATATTGCTTTTCGTCAGCCTCATAGCCGCCGCGCAGAGGCGGACGGTAAGGCATCTCCAGCACGTCAGGCATATGGCAGGCAGCCGAGGCATCAAGGATAAGAATATCCAAACCGTTATGCACAATATCCAACACCTCTGTTACGAGATAGCCGGCATTAAGCGCCACAGCCTCACCGGGCTCCAGATATACCTCAACGTGATAGGTAGCACGAATATATTTCACCAAATCAATCAGCGCTTCCACATCATAATCACTGTGCGTAATATGATGCCCGCCGCCCAGATTCAGCCATTTAAGCTGCTTAAAGTACTTGCTGAACTTCGCTTCGAACGCCTTCCATGTCGTCAGCAGATCATCAGCGTTCTGCTCACACAGCGTATGGAAATGCAGGCCCTCGATTTCCGGCGGTAAAACCTGCGGGAAGTTAGCCAGTGTTACACCCAAACGTGAGCCATAGGCACAGGGATCATAAATTGCATGCTCACCCTCCTGCGTCGAGCATTCCGGGTTCACGCGGATACCAACGCTCACACCGGCCTGAGCGCAAACAGCCTTATGCTTTTCAAACTGCGCAAAGCTGTTGAAAATAATATGGTCGCAGATTTGCACCAGCTCCTGCATATCCTGCTCCTTAAAAGCAGGTGCAAAAACATGGTTCTCCTTGCCCATCTCCTCATGACCGAGGCGCGCTTCATAAATGCCGCTTGCCGTCGTGCCTGCCAGATGTTCGCCCATCAGCGGATAGAGGCGGAACATAGAAAAGCATTTCTGTGCCAGCAGAATATGCGCACCGCTTACACGCTGCACATGCTGCAAAAGGCGCAGATTATTCAGCAGCTTCGCTTCATCAACCACGTAGCAGGGAGTCGGCAGCGCCTTCAGCGCCGTCTCCTCGCGCTCTGCGCGCAAATTCTTCTGCAAATCAGCCAGACGGGAAGCCCCCTCAGCCTTGTCGACAACATATGCCGGCATTACAGTTTCCTTAGCATCCGTCATCTTATTCTACCGTAGCCGGGTTTTCGTCAACAACCCACGGCAGGCCGAACTTGTTCAGCATATCCATGTACGGATCCGGATCGAATTCTTCCACATTGAATACGCCCTTACCCTGCCATTGCTTGGTAATAACCAAAGCAGTACCGATCATTGCAGGAACGCCGGTGGTGTAGCTGATAGCCTGAGAGCCGACCTCTTTGTAGCATTCCTGATGGTCGCAGACATTATAAATATAAATGGTCTTTTTCTTGCCATCTTTGGTACCGGTGAAAATACAACCGATATTGGTCTTGCCTACGGTGCGAGGACCGAGGGAAGCAGGATCCGGCAGCAACGCTTTAAGGAACTGAATAGGAACAATCTCCTTGCCTTCATAGTTAATCGGCTTGGTAGACAGCATGCCAACGTTCTCCAGGCACTTCATATGTGTCAGATAGCTTTGACCGAAGGTCATGAAGAAGCGAATGCGTTTTACGCCGGGGATATTCTTAGCCAGAGATTCAATTTCCTCATGGTGCAGCAGATACATATCCTTCATGCCAACCTCAGGGAAATCATACTCGCGTTTAATAGCCATCGCCGGGATTTCTACCCAATGACCGTTTTCCCAATAAGAACCGGGAGCAGAAACCTCACGCAGGTTAATTTCCGGGTTGAAGTTGGTAGCGAACGGATAACCGTGGTCGCCGCCGTTGCAGTCCAGAATATCAATAGTTTCGATTTCGTCAAAATAATGCTTCAGTGCATAAGCAGAAAAAACACTGGTAACACCGGGGTCAAAGCCGGTGCCGAGCAGAGCCATGATGCCGGCCTGCTCAAATTTTTCTTTATAAGCCCATTGCCAGGAATAATCGAAGTAAGCAGAGAAGCCCTCTTCCTTGCAGCGCTTGTCATAAACTGCACGCCATGCGGGATCGTCAATGTTTTCCGGCTCATAGTTAGCGGTATCGATGTAATCAACCTTGCATTCCAGGCAGGCATCCATAATAGTCAGGTCCTGATAAGGCAGAGCAACATTCAGCACTGCATCCGGTTGGTAAGCCTTAATCAGCTGCACAAGCTGTTCCTTGCTGTCAGCGTCAACCTGTGCTGTAGTAATCACAGTAGAGGTCGTGGGCTGCAGCTTTTCTTTAACTGCGTCACATTTGGACTTCGTACGGCTGGCAATACACAGCTCGGTGAAAACATCACTGTTTTGACAGCATTTTGCGATAGCTACGCCGGCAACACCGCCGCAGCCGATTACTAATAATTTACTCATAATTCAAATCATCTCCTGTTCATAAATAACTTGCATATAAAATCAATTATATCTTAAAGACACATGATAGTGTCCCAGATGCAAAGAATAACAACGGCGTACTTCCAGTACGTCTAGGAGCCGCAACGACGCAGATGATGCACTATCGTGCGTCTACCTCTCTTCTTCCTCCAACATATCTTCAACATACTTAGGCAGCATAAACGCTCCCTTATGCAGATGCTCGGAATAATACCATGTTTTAATACCACGCTCCAGCCACTTCTTGGCATCAAAATCCTTCAGCGGATGATACTTCTTGGAAGCGAAGCCGAACAGCCAGTAGCCGGAAGGACATGTCGGAATATGCGCCTGATATACACGGCTGATGGGGAAGCTGTGGCTGGCCTTGCGGTGCATAGCGCGGCAGGTTTCCTCATCCTCATCGTAGAAGGGGCTGCCATGCTGATAAACCATGATGCCGTCCTCCTTGAGCGCACGGAAGCAGTTACCGTAGAATTCCTTGGTAAACAGGCCCGCTGCATGTCCTAAGGGATCGATAGCATCGCTGATAATCAAATCGTATTCATCAACCTTGGTACGCAAAAAGCGCAGACCGTTAGCGTTGAATACAGTTACGCGCGGGTCATCAAGACCGCAGGCGTTGTCCGGGAAATAGTCACGGCAGACATCGATAAAAACATGGTCTGTTTCTACTACGTCGATTTCCTCTATTTCATCATAATGCGTCAGCTCGCGCGCTACACCGCCGTCGCCGCCGCCTATTACCAGTACCTTGCGCACATGCGGATGCACTGCCATAGGCACATGGACAATCATTTCGTCATAAACAAATTCGTCCTTTTCCGAAAAGACTATGGTACCGTCACAGCTGATAAAGCGACCGAATTCCTTGGATTCAAAAACGTCTATTCTTTGGAAATCCGTATCCGCACCGAAAAGCTGCTTTTCGATTTTGATATCCAGCTTCACATCTTCTGTATGATAGTCAGAAAACCATAGCTCCATTTAATCACGTCCTTTATACTAATACATTGATATTATTAACATCCGGATCCTCAGGTCCCTGCATGGAGCAACCCTTTTCCTTGGCATAAATAATATAATCGATAATATCCTTGGTGATAACCTCACCCGGCGCCAGAATAGGAATTCCCGGCGGGTAGCACATTACAAATTCACTGCAGATGCGTCCCGCAGTTTCGCGTATAGGCAAAGATTCGTCCTTGGCATAAAAAGCCTTCTGCGGCGAAACAACAACCTTAGGTGCGATATATTCGGTATTGAGCATTTGCGACGGATCCTTGGAATACAGGCGCTTGATATCTGCCAAAGCACCCACAAGACGTTCAATATCCTGAATACGGTCACCGATAGAAATATAAGCAAGAATGTTGGCTATATCACCAAACTCAATCTGGATATCATATTCATCGCGCAACAGGTCATAAACCTCGATGCCTGCAAGACCGATATCACGCGTATAGACCGAAAGCTTGGTAACATCAAAATCATAAATACTGCTGCCGTTTTTCAGCTCGCGTCCGTAAGCATAGAAGCCGCCGATAGAATTAATTTCCTCACGGGCATATTCCGCCATCTCCTGCACCTTGCCGAAGGATGCCTCACCGCGCATATACAGGTTACGGCGTGAAATATCCAGGCTGGAAAGCAGAAGATAAGAAGCACTGGTAGTCTGCGTCAGATTGATAATCTGGCTTACATACTCCCAGTTGACATTAGGCCCTGTCAGCAAAAGGCTACTCTGCGTCAGACTGCCACCTGATTTATGCATAGAAACAGATGCCATGTCAGCACCGGCCGCCATCGCATTAACAGGCATATTTTTTCCGAAATAAAAATGTGTACCGTGCGCCTCGTCTACCAGGCAGAGCATGTTATGCTCATGCGCCAGCTTGACGATAGAACGCAAATCCGAACAGATACCATAATAAGTAGGATTGTTTACGAGCACCGCCGTAGCATCGGGATTTGCCTTAATTGCCTTAGCTACCTCGCCGATCTCCATCCCCAGAGAAATTCCCAGCTTACTGTCAACCTGCGGATTGATATAAACCGGAATCGCGCCATTAAGTACGAGCGCGTTAATCACACTTTTGTGTACATTGCGCGGCAGGATAATTTTATCGCCTGCCTTACAGGAGGACAAGACCATGCTTTGCACGGACGAGGTCGTACCTCCTACCATAAAGAATGCGTGTGCCGCACCGAAAGCCTCTGCTGCCAGCTCCTCTGCGTCGCGGATTACCGAAACAGGATGGCAGAGATTATCAAGAGGCTTCATGGAATTGACATCCAGATTTACGCATTTTTCTCCCAGCAGCTCGCGAAGCTCCGGGTTGCCACGACCGCGCTTATGACCTGGTACATCAAATGGCACAACGCGTTTTTTACGAAAACGCTCCAGTGCCTCGTACACCGGAGCAGAAGTTTGTGATAAATTTCCCATTTTCTTCTCCAAAGCATAAAAAAATAAAAGGACAGATGATATTTTCTTCTGTCCCTTTATCGTAACATTTTTAACCTGTTTCAGCAAGAGTTTTAAGAGTAACTAAGCAAAATCTTAGCCAATTCAGTTTATCTCATCGTCAGCGAATTTTACAAAATCATTAATTCCCAGTCCCGGAGCTACCATTGGGAGTACCATATTTTTAGGATTAATGCAAACCTCTATAAGATAAGGCTTCCTGCATTCCCACGCCTTGGCCACTGCCTGAGCCAAAGCCTCCGGCGTATCCGCATGCTCTCCTTCAATTCCGAAGGCAGCAGCATATTTTACAAAATCAACATAGCCCGGCAGCTCGCAGGCCGTAAAGCGTTTGGCAAACTGCACCGTCTGCAGCTGGCGTATCATTCCCAGTCCGCTGTTATTGAACACTATAGCGATAACAGGCACATTATTGCTGGCAATAGTAAAAAGCTCGCTGCCTGTCATCTTAAAGCCGCCGTCACCGCTTATGCTGATGACACGGCTCTGCGGACGCGCCAGCTGTGCGCCTAACGCAGCAGGCAAGCCGAATCCCATCGTACCTAAGCCACCGCTTGTCAGCCACTGGCGGGCAAACTGTATCTTCAAATGCTGCGCTGCCCACATCTGATGCTGCCCTACGTCCGTAGTAATAATATAATCCTTGTCCTTGAGCACCGGATTCAATGCTTTAAAGAACCGGGGCGCCTCCTCGTCCCCAAAATCATCGTCCATACCCGGCCAGGAATTTATCTTATCCCACCATGAGCTCAAATCGTGCGGCTGCGCTGCCTTTTCCAAAGCATTCAGCGTTGCTACCATATCTCCGGTTATGCCTATACCCGAATCAATATTTTTATCTACCTCGGCAGGGTCAATATCAAGATGGATAATAAGCTTGTTGGCACTGTAGCTGCTGCGTTCGCCTGTAACGCGGTCATTAAAGCGGCTGCCGACAGCCAAAATCAGGTCGGCTTCCTTAACGGCATTATTGGCACGTTCATGTCCATGCAGGCCTGTCATTCCCAAAAACAGCTGTCTGTAGGCACTAATCGCACCAAGCCCCATCAACGTGCTGACAACTGGAATATGCAGCTTTTCACACAAATGCATGGCATCATATTCTGCATTGGCATTGATAACGCCACCGCCGACCAGCATTACCGGACGCTTTGCCTTATTGATAGCTGCTGCAGCCGCTGCCACACGTTCAGCATCAGGCTCCAGCGGCTGCAGCTCCGCCAGACGGGATTCCTCAAAATCTATCAGTGCCGTCTGCACATCGCGCGGCACATCTACCAACACCGGTCCCGGGCGTCCTTCACGCGCCAGCTGGAAGGCAAGTCGCAATGTCTGCGCCAGATTTTCCGGCTTTTTAACTAAAAAATTATGCTTGGTAATAGGCATTGTAATACCTGTGATATCTACCTCCTGGAACGCGTCATGGCCGATAAGCGCCCTGTTTACCTGACCTGTAATGGCCACAACCGGTACGGAATCTAAAAATGCCGTTGCCAGACCTGTGACCAGATTGGTTGCACCGGGACCTGATGTAGCTATACACACGCCAACCTTACCTGAAGCACGCGCAAAGCCGTCTGCCGCATGTGTAGCACCCTGCTCATGCGCCGTTAATATATGTTGTATCGTACTTTGCCGTAATGCATCATAAAAAGGGAGAATCGCACCCCCGGGATATCCGAAAACCGTTGTTACCCCTTCTTCTGCCAGTATTCTGCACATAATCTCTGCGCCGCTTAACTGCATACGCTCACTTCCTTCCGCAAATCTATCTCTTATATTGCCGCATGACCATCATCCATCTGCGGCCATTCAAAACGTGATTTTTCCACAGCCAGCGACGTATCTCCGCGCTCTAAAGCAACAAGGCCGGTCTGTACCATTTCGGTTACGCCATATGGACGCATAACATCAACAAAAGCGCGCAGCTTGCCTTCATCGCCGGTAGCAACAAATATCAGTGACTCACCGGTTACATCCACGGCATGCGCACGGAACACTTCCGCCAGCTGCAGCAGCTCCGGACGCTTATTGCCGGCCTTTACCTTAACCAAAATCATACTGCGGGTAGCACTGGATTTAGGAGGCAACACCTTGACACGCTCTACCTCAACCAGCTTCGCCAGCTGTTTGGTAACCTGAATAATGGTCGGCTCGTCAGCTTCCATCGTCACTGTCATACGCGAGAACTCCGGGTTTTGCGTCGTGCCTACCGCCAGGCTGTCAATATTGAAGCCACGGCGTGAAAACATGCCTGCTACACGCATCAGTACGCCAGGCTGATTACGTACAACAATCGATAAAATTTGCTCCATATCTTTCCCTCCTGCAATAACATGTCTACAGCTCTGATGCTCTTACAAATCTGTCAGGCTTGCCGGCATCATCTAATCAGTGTTTTTTTATTATTTCAGCAAGCAGTTTTTTTGTCAACAAAAAGTGTAATATTTGTGAATTATTTTCCTATTGCGCCTCTTTAATGTAAACACTATTACAGATTTCAGTGTACAAAAAAGCTCACGCAGCTATTGCTACGTGAGCAGTAAAACCTCCAACAGCATTCTTTTGTTTAACAGTTGAAGCAAATAATCAAAAAGCTCACGTGACCATTCCACGTGAGCCTGATTTATAAGGTTGGTGCGAGTGACAGGAATCGAACCTGCACGCCGAAAGGCGCTAGATCCTAAGTCTAGTGCGTCTGCCAGTTCCGCCACACTCGCATATAAAATATTATATCATAACAAGAACATCTATGGCAACTGTCCATGTAAACAAAAAGCCGTCCTTCTTTCGAAGAACGGCCTTAAATTCGTGGTGATCCACCCGAGACTCGAACTCGGGACACCCTGATTAAAAGTCAGGTGCTCTACCAACTGAGCTAGTGGATCATTGGCTGGGGCGGCTGGACTCGAACCAACGCATGCGGGAGTCAAAGTCCCGTGCCTTACCGACTTGGCTACGCCCCAAGCTTATTAGTGGTTATTCAGATTTACCAAATCTGAAAAGGTGGGGTGACTGGTGGGAGTCGAACCCACGCGTAACGGAGCCACAATCCGCCGTGTTAACCACTTCACCACAGCCACCATCTTGTTTCCAAGCTGAATAGCTTGGCGACGAATAGTATTATACTATATTACCGGCACTGCGTCAATAGGAAAATTTAATTTTTATAAAAAATTTTACAGCAATCACCGGACATAGTCAAAAATTGCTTTGCAGCTGTCAATCAGCGGCGGGCAATAACTTCAATTTCTACATGAGCGCCTTTAGGCAGAGCTGCTACCTGTACAAAGGAGCGTGCCGGCGGCTCAATCTTAAAGGTTTTTGCATAAACAGCATTAATAGCATCAAAATTCTTGATGTCATCTACAAAAATAGTAGTTTTTACAACGTCCATGAATCTGAAACGTGCTTCCGTCAGGATAGCCTCAATATTGTCTAAAACCTGCTGAGTTTCAGCTTCAATAGAGCTTTGAACCATTTCACCTGTTTCCGGATTAATAGCAATCTGACCGGATACAAACAGAATAGAACCTGCCAATACAGCTTGAGAATAAGGACCTAAAGCTTTGGGTGCATTTGTTGTTGCAATAACTTCCATGATTAAAGTCTCCTTTGCTACTTTTTTATTTACGGGCAAAGTATTTTTTCGCCCACTCTATAGCCGAAGGCGTTGCGGCCATACCGCCGCCTGCGGTTTCCTTCAAAGCACAGGGAAGCGCATCCCCTACGCTCTTCATGGCATCAATTGCTTCATCAGCATTAATAAAGCTGCTGATTCCGGCCAGTGCCAGCTCTGCTGCCAACAGCGCCTGCAAAGCACAGGCTCCGTTACGTTTAATGCAGGGTACTTCTACCAGGCCTGCCACAGGATCGCAAACAAGGCCCAGCACGTTTTTAAAAACGACTGCTACTGCTGTACCAACCTGCTGCGGTGTGCCGCCCAGCATAGAAACAGCAGCACCTGCTGCCATCGCTGCAGCACTGCCGCATTCTGCCTGACAGCCACCCATAGCACCTGCCAGAGAAGCGCGCTCGTTGATTACCATACCGATACTGCCGGCAACCACCATACCGCGCTGCAAGGTTGCATCGTCTAGTCCACAGTGCTTTTTCAGTGCGAATAACACTCCCGGAAGCACGCCGCTGGCACCTGCTGTAGGAGCAGCAACTATACGTCCCATAGCCGCGTTGCACTCGCCAACTGCTGTAGCATAGATAACGGCATCTAAGGCCTTCTCGCCCAAAAGATTAACAAAGCCTTCGGCACCTGCGGCTGCAGCCAGCTTTTTGGCATCACCGCCGGTCAGACCGCTGTGCGAGCGGACACCGGTTAACCCATGCTCTACTGATTTCTCCATAACGTCCAGCATTTCCTGCATTTTCGCCAACAAATCTTCCTGACTGCATTCCAGCTCACGCATATTGTAGTCTATGAGAAATTCATCTAACGGCTGCTGCCATTCAGCAGCCTCTTTAATCCAGCTGTTCAAAGACAGCATTTCTTTCTTCATGCTGCACCCCTTACAAAACACTGGCGATAAAACGCACCGATTCTATCTGCTGCAGCGCGTTTATAAGATTGATAATCTCCTGCGGCACTGCCTCGTCACATTCAATAACCATAGATGCCATACCGCCCTTATCGCTTCGGAACAAGCGCATCGTAGCGATATTTACACCGGCATTGGCCAAGGTACTGGTAACCAGCGCAATAACACCTCTGGTATCAATATGCACTGTCAAAATAGCAGGCAAGCGTCCTGTAAGCTCCACTGGGAACCCGTCAATTTCCGTAACCTGTACCTGACCGCCGCCAACAGAAGAGCCGACGATATCACAACGGGCACCATTAGCTGCAGTCAGCTTAAAAAACACAGTATTGGGATGAGCCTTATTGCCCAAATCAATTTTATGATAAGAATATTCTAAGCCGTTTTTCTCCGCATAGCGGTCAGCCTGCGGAATGCGTTCATCATCCGGCAGCCAGCCCATCAGGCCGGCAAGCAGCGCCATATCCGTGCCATGTCCCTTATAGGTTTCAGCAAAGGAGCCATGCAGATAAATCTCTGCCTTTACCGGCTTACTGCCAAGAATACTGGTAGCCAAAAGTCCCAGACGGACAGCACCGGCAGTATGCGAGCTGGAGGGACCAATCATCACCGGTCCGATAATATCCAAAATACTCATAAAGCACCTCTATTCATCACTGGCCAGCGAACGATGTGCCAAGCCGACACACAGCTCATTGAGATTAAGCACGCCAACGCCCATATAAATAGCAACACAAAGATGCTCTCCGGCGCGGGCAATACCTATTTTACCGCCGACATTGAAGCCAAAGGCCTTAACCTTTACCTGTTCCAGTGCTTCGTGCGCCGCACCGGCCACAGCACCGGCACCCACATGAGATTCGGTTACAAGTCCCTGACGCTGCGCAGCCACTACGGCACGCTCGACAATTTTTACAATAGAAGGAATAAATTCACCGCCGAAATCAACAGCTGTTGAACGGATGCCATGCTCCGCTAAGCGTTCCTTTACCTTCGTTTCCTCCACACGACTGGAGGTAAGTGCAATACGCAAGGCAGCACGGCCGATTTCGATGCTGTTGATGCAGCTTTTACCACATTCATGCATGTTAGTCACACCCCTCACAAAACAATTTTTATATCAGCAGGCGCAGAGATTATTCGTCCTTTTCAGGAACCTCTACAACCTCTTTGATTTTATTTTTATCCAGCATTGCTACCAACAGGAAGGTAATAATGCAGATAGGCCATTCAAAGTAAATTACTTCGTTGGCAAAAAGCGGTTTGATGCCTGCCAGCGGGCTGCCGGGAACAAACCAGAGAGCAATGCCGATAAGGCTCACCAATGTAGTCCAGAAAGCAGAGCTGCGACGGCACAGGCCGGGAGCGAACATCGTAAAGAAGAATACACAGGTCAGGCCGCAGGTCATAGACAAACCGGCAATCATCGTCTTAACAATGCCTGCCGCATTGAAGGCAAACCACAGAGTAATCAGGCCGACAGCAAAAACAGACAGACGATTGATGATGACAAATTTATTTTCCGCAACAGTAGGATTAATAAAGCGTTTGTAAATATCATTACTGAAGAGCGTAGCCGCACCCAGCAGAATAGTGCAGGCAGTAGATACATCCGCAGCCCACAAAGCAGCCAGAGTTACACCGCCGGCAAGAGGATCCAGAGTCATAACAACCTTAGGCATAGCAAGTGCAGCCTGCGCTACCGGCATTTCCGGATACATTGCCTTGCAGACAACGCCCAATACAGCGCAGATGAAGCCTACAGGGAAAATCATCAGGCCGGCCAGCACATAACCGTTACGGGCAGCCTTGGCATTTTTTGCACCGCAGGCAATCTGTACAGGACCCTGCGCGGTAATAGTCTGAGTAATCATAACGATAATCCAGCCGAGAATAGTAGCAAAAGCCAGGCCTGCTACCGGACTGCCCATAACCTCGGGGTTAGGCAGCTTACTGAGCACTGCATCCCAACCGCCTACGTTGGATACAGATTGAATTGCAGAGTAGATAATACCGATATAAATCAAGGTAACGCTGACAATATTTGCCAAACCGCTGGACCAAAGACCGCCAATCAGCGTAATACCGATAAATACCACGGCACTCATAATCATACCGCCATGGAAGGAGAAAATCTCCGGCAGCAGCGAGGACAAAATCGCACCGCCTGCCATGTACTGCAAAGCAGTAATAACGCACATAATGATAACCAGACCAATAGCAGCGATTGCACGGCCTTTAGTATCATAGTAGAACTCAAAGAATTCCGGAATAGTGGAAACCTTCATAGAACGCAGCTTGCCTGCTGCCAAAAGGCCCATAACAATAGCACCGATAGACCAGGCACCGTTATACCAGCCTGCTGCCAGACCAACACTGAAGGCACGCTGTGCTACGCCGACTGTAGAAGCAGCGCCGACTGCCAGACCGGTAACATTGACAGCTACCAGAATCGTGTTCAGCTTACGTCCGGCCAGCAAAAACGCTGTCGAACCCGAATCAGCCTTGTGCTTAACCCACAAGCTGATGCCAAAAAGCAACGCGATGTACACTACAACAATTACCAACTGAATAGACATAAAAACTACACTACCTTTCTTCCATGCTACAAAAGCATAATACTTGTGCTGTAAGAATATAAACCATGCTACCATCCTACAACGTACAATAATTTGTCTTATATTATACCAACTTTTTTTAGTAAATTAAAGCTCCCGCCAAAACTTTTCTGCAGCGGGAAATTTTTTGAAATAAAATTTACGTAAAATCTTTCTTGCGCAAGCGTAAGAAAAAGGATTTTATTTATTTTTGTCGAATTGTCTAATGTATGTTGTGATACAATGGAGGAAAGAAATATGTTTACTTATAAAACCATCGGAGTATGCTCCCGCGAGATTCATTTTGATATAGTTGACGGCAAGCTGCACAATGTAAGCTTTGACGGCGGCTGCCCCGGAAACCTGGCTGCTATCGGCAAGCTGGTAGAAGGGCAGGATGCCAAAGCAGTTGCTGATTTGCTCAAGGGCAATGACTGCCGCGGCCGCGGCACCAGCTGCGCCGACCAATTGGCCAAAGCTATCTCCGAGCATCTGTAATATATAAAGATTGTTGTGACGCAGACGGTGCTTTATATCACGCCTTACAAGAAAGAGGAAAGGAGGAACCCTACTATGTACAAAATTTTAAAAAGTACCGACCAAGGATTGGACGAGCTGGAGCTGGAACATCTGGAAAAGGGCTACTGGCTTGACATAGTGGCTCCTTCTGTAGAAGAGCTGCAGGAAATAGCAGCAGCGACAAAAATCCAGATGGATTTTTTGAGTGCCGCACTGGACGAGGAAGAAAAATCCCGTATCGAAGTAGAGGATGACCAGATTCTGATTTTGGTCGATATTCCTTTTTTACGCAGCAATAAAGATTACGATACCCTGCCTTTAGGTATCGTAGTAACCGAAGAAGGCATTGCCACTATCTGTTTGGAGCCAAACGCCGTAACTGCAGATTTTGGCACGCACAACAGCAAAATGTTCAGCACCTTCAAAAAAACGCGCTTTTTGTTCCAGATTCTTTATAAATCCGCTACTCTCTATCTGAAATATATCCGTATCATCATCCGTCGTACGGACGAACTGGAAATTCACCTGCGCCAGTCCATGGAAAACAGCGAGCTCTTCAACCTGCTTGATCTGCAGAAGTCCTTAACCTACTTTTCCACATCTCTGCGCAGTAATTCCATTGTACTGGAAAGACTGCTGCGTCTGCGCAATGCGACACAGTCCCAGCATCTTATAAAGGTATACGAAGAAGATGAGGATTTGCTGGACGATGTTATCATCGAATATAAGCAGGCTGTAGAAATGGTTGAAATGTACAGCCACATTCTTAACAGCATGATGGAAGTTTTTGCCAGCATCATCAGCAACAACCTGAACCTGGTCATGAAATTTTTGGCATCCGTCACCATTATTTTGGCGATTCCTACACTCATCAGCGGTTTGTGGGGCATGAACGTACCTGTCCCCTTTGCGGAAAACCCCTTCGGGTTCCTTATCGTCATCAGTCTGGCGGCGTGTATTGCCATCGGCACTGCCTTCCTGCTGTGGAAGAAGCGAATGTTCTGAGGTTAGAAAATGTCTAAAATTACGCAAGAAAAACTGCTCGCCGGAATTATTTTCGGCGATAATGATAACGAAGAATATATTTACCTGCCCGGCGGCGAGGTTGGCAGCGAAGCGCCTCTTTGCGTGCTGGAACGCGGCGGCAGCCGCGAGGACCTGCCTCTTGAAGAAGCGGCACAGCAGGTTCATCGTCTTGCGCTGCGCCCCTGCACTCATCCGCTGTGGGGTAAGCGTTCGTACTAAATCATAATGCCGCAAGGAGGAATGCAAGATGTATATCCCTAAACTGCACAAAATCTGGCTTTGTCAAAATGACAATGGCGGTATCTATATGTATCCCAAAATGGCAAATCGTCACGGCCTGATTGCCGGTGCTACCGGTACAGGCAAAACCGTTACGCTCAAGGTGCTGGCAGAAAGCTTCAGTGAAATGGGCGTACCTGTTTTTCTGGCAGATATCAAGGGCGACGTTTCCGGTATGTGCCTGCCCGGTGAGGACAGCGAAGGCTTCCGCAAGCGTTTGAGAAATAAGCTTGGCCTGGAAACAGAATGGAAATTCGCCGGTTATCCGGTACGCTTCTGGGACGTTTACGGCAAAGGAGGCATTCCCGTACGCGCTACCGTTTCGGAAATGGGACCTGATCTGCTCAGCCGTCTGCTGGAGCTGAACGAAACCCAAAGCGGTGTAATGAATATTGTTTTCCGCGTAGCAGATGACCAAGGCCTGCTGCTGTTGGATTTCAAGGATTTGCGCAGCATGGTACAATACGTCGGTGATAATGCTGCCCAGTTCAAAACAAGCTACGGCAACATCACTCCCGCCAGCATCGGTGCTATCCAAAGAGCTTTACTGCGTCTGGAGGACCAGGGTGCGGATATTTTCTTCGGTGAACCGGCACTTGATATCAAGGACTGGTTTGCTACGGCAGAAGACGGCCGCGGCGTTATCAACCTGCTGCATGCTACCGAACTGTTCCAACGTCCGCTGCTCTACTCCACCTTCTTGCTGTGGATGCTTTCCGAGCTCTACGAAATGATGCCGGAAGCAGGCGATTTGGATAAACCCAAAATGGTTTTCTTCTTTGACGAAGCTCATCTGATTTTTAAGGATGCACCGCAATCCCTTTTGGATAAGATTGAACAGATTGTCCGCCTCATCCGTTCCAAGGGCATCGGTATTTACTTTATCACCCAACAGCCAACCGACGTACCCGAAAGCGTACTGGCACAGTTGGGCAACAAGCTGCAGCATGCACTGCGCGCCTACACTCCTAAAGAACGCAAGAGCCTTAAAGCTACCGCACAATCCTTCCGCGAAAACCCTGCATTAGATTCAGAAGCTGCCTTAGGCGAGCTTGGCACAGGCGAGGTCCTCGTTTCTATGCTGGACCCCGAAGGTATTCCTTCTATCGTACAGCGTGCTTATGTAATACCGCCGCGCAGCTATCTTGGCGTGTGTGATGACGCCAAACGCCAACAGCTGATCAAGGACTGCCCGCTCTACAGCAAATATGCAGAAGCTGTTGACCGTGAATCCGCCTACGAGCTGCTGACACAAAAAGCGCAAGAAGCACAGGCGGAAGCCGAAGCGGCAGCGAAGGCTGAAGCTGAAGCGAAGGAAGCAGCGCTGAGAGCAAAAGAAGAAGCCAAGCAGGCCAAGGAAGCGGAGCGTGCCGCCAAAGCTGCGGAACGTGAGCGCATTGCAGCAGAACGTGCTGCACAAAGAAGCAGCGGCCGCCAAACCAAGAGCGTGTTGGACAAGGTTTTGGACAGCGCTGTCAATTCCGCTACCCGCACAGTAGGCAACCAAATCGGCAGCAAGCTGGTACGCGGTATTTTAGGAAGTCTTTTCAAAGGTAAATAAAAAAATTCAGGACTGACGCACAGCCAAGGCGTCAGTCCTTTTAGTTTAGACATAGAAGCTATAATTATTTTTTGATTACCAGAGCCTGCAGCCGCAAATCCTCGGCAGCATCTGCCGGATTGCCGATAGCATGACCTTCGCCGCTGGGACAGTGCACCTTGTCGCCTGCATGCAGCGTCATGGCCTTGCCGTTATCGTTGTACTCGGCAGTTCCCTGCAGCACCACGATAGTTTCGCTGTTGCCGTCGTGAATGTGATAGCCAAGGCTGCAGCCCGGTTTAAGAGTTACCTTAGCGTACATTACTACGCTGTCATTAAGCATGCTCTCGTCAAGATAATGTTCAATAATTACGTCACCATTGCCACCAAAGCGGTTGGCGCAGATGTCTGTTTTGCTGTTTGTTATTTTCATAAGCAAAGCCCCCTCTTTTTGTACTTCTTCCATTATATGCCTATTTGACGCTGCAGGCAAATATTTCTCTGACAGCATATGTAAGTTATCTCCTTGACACTTACTGACAAAAACATTATACTTATGCTAACAACTTCATAAACAAAGCTTAGAGTGAGTCTGAAATTTAGCTCATGAAGGGGTACACCACCACGGGTGTAGCTTTTTCATGAGCTTTTTTATTACCCGAAAGGAGAAAATCATGCTTATCAACGGAGAAGAAAAAGCTTTAGCCTGCCCCACCGTGCTCAGCGAGCTGCTCACGCAGCTCGGCTATCGCGCTGCATTTGTTGCCATCGAGCTTAACGGCAATATCATCAAGCAGGCGGACTTTGGCAGTACAACAATTACCGACGCCGATAAATTGGAAATCGTCAGCTTCGTAGGAGGTGGCTGAATGATTAGCAAGGAGGAAATCAATGCCGCACTTGGCAAAGGACTGACACAGGAGCAGCTCGACGCTCTGCATAACGCGCGCGTTGCTGTCGTAGGCCTCGGCGGACTTGGCAGCAACATAGCAGTCGCCTTAACCCGTCTTGGCATAGCTCAGCTTTATCTTTATGATTTTGACAGGGTAGAGCTTTCTAATCTCAACCGCCAATATTATTTTCTTGATGATATAGGGCATTACAAGGCCGACGCCCTTGTGAAGCATCTGCTCCGGATTAACCCCTACGCAACTTTGCATTCGCAGGTAGTCAAGGTAAATCAGGAAAATATCCCCGCACTTTTAGGTGACTGCGATATTATCTGCGAAGCGCTCGATGATGCTTCAAGCAAGGCTATGCTCGTGAGCACTGTTTTGAGCACCTGGAGTGATAAAAAGATTATCGCCGGCAGCGGCATTGCAGGCTTCGGCAAAGCTGAAGAAATCACCAGTAAAAAAATCAGAAAAAATCTTTATCTTTGCGGCGACGGCAGCAGCGATTTTCACGATTTACCGCTCTGCGGTGCGCGCGTCGCACTCTGCGCCATGCAGCAGGCACTGCTTGCCGCACGCATTATTTTAGACTTGGAGGAAAATTAAAATGACAAACGATACGTGGACTTTAGGCGGACACGAATTTCATTCCCGTTTTATTTTAGGCAGCGGCAAATATTCGCTGGACTTAATCAAAGCAGCCGTAGAGCAGGCCGGTGCGGAAATCCTTACACTCGCTCTGCGCCGCGCCAACAGCGGTGCTCTTGCCAACATTCTTGATTATGTGCCGGAAAACGTTACCTTACTGCCCAACACCAGCGGTGCACGTAATGCCGAAGAAGCAGTGCGCATCGCCCGCCTTGCACGCGAGCTTTGCCACACCTACTTTGTAAAAATCGAAGTAATTAAGGACAGCAAATATCTGCTGCCCGACAATCATGAAACCATCAAGGCAACAGAAATCCTTGCCAAAGAGGGCTTCATCGTTATGCCCTATATGTATCCTGACCTGCAGAGCGCACGTGATATGCGTGACGCCGGTGCTGCCTGCATCATGCCGCTGGGCGCACCAATCGGCAGCAACAAGGGCTTGTGCACGAAGGATTTCATTCAAATTCTGATTAACGAAATCGACCTGCCGATTATTGTCGACGCAGGCATCGGCAAGCCTTCTCAGGCCTGCGAGGCTATGGAAATGGGAGCTGCGGCTATCATGGCGAACACCGCGATTGCCAGCGCCGGTAATCTGCCGCTTATGGCAAGTGCCTTCCGCGATGCCATCAACGCCGGCCGCAAGGCTTATCTCGCAGGCTGCGGCAGTGTCCGCGACACTGCCAGCGCCAGTTCCCCGCTGACAGGATTTCTGCATGATTGAGGTGGCAGCATGAAGAACGAAGACAAATTTTTCAATAATAGCATTTATGATGAACAGGCAGCAGCCTTCAGTGAAAAACAGCTGACTGACCCAATGCAGTATCAGGAAGGCATGGAAATTATCGACTCCGATATTTTTGATAAGGTGCAGACTGCCCGTGCCGCTTATGATTACACAAAATATACGGAAGCAGACGTACGCGCAGCACTCGCTCACAGCGAGCGTACGCCCGATGACTTCGCTGCCCTGCTTTCACCTGCCGCATTGCCGCTTCTAGAGGAAATTGCCCGCGCCGCACAGATTGAGCGCCAGCGTTACTTCGGCAATAACGTTACCTTTTTCACACCGCTGTATATCGCCAACTACTGCGAAAATTACTGCATCTACTGCGGCTTCAACAGTCACAACAAAATTCAGCGCGCCTGCCTCAGCAGTGAACAGATTGCTGCCGAAATGCAGGCAATCGCCGCCACCGGCCAGCAGGAAATTCTCATTCTTACAGGCGAAAGCCACAAGATGAGCGACGTGCATTACATCGGTGAAGCCTGCAAGCAGGCACGCCAATACTTTAAGGTAGTCGGCGTAGAGATTTATCCGCTCAACAGCGATGAATACACTTATCTGCATGAATGCGGCGTGGATTACGTAACTGTTTTCCAGGAAACATATAACAAGGATAAATACGCACAACTGCATCTGGCAGGTCATAAGCGCGTTTTTCCCTACCGTTTTTACGCACAAGAGCGTGCCCTGCGCGGCAAAATGCGCGGCGTCGGCTTCGCTGCTCTGCTCGGCCTAGACGACTTCCGTCGCGACGCCCTCGCTACCGGCCTGCATGCCTACCTGCTGCAAAAGAAATATCCGCATGCGGAAATCGCCTTCTCCTGCCCCCGCCTGCGCCCCATCATCAACAACGACAAAATTAAACCGATGGACGTGCACGAGCGCCAGCTGCTGCAGGTTGTCTGCGCCTACCGCCTGTTCATGCCCTTCGCTTCAATTACCGTTTCCAGCCGTGAATGCGCGCGTGTGCGTGACAATTTGATGCTCATTGCCGCCAACAAGATTTCCGCCGGTGTCAATACAGGCATCGGTGCACACAGCAAAAAGCAGGAGCTTGGTGACGAGCAGTTTGAGATTGATGACAGCAGAAGCCTGCAGGAAATCTATGATGCATTGCTGAAAATCGGCCTGCAGCCTGTAATGTCGGAGTACGTTTATGTCTGAGCTACCGCTGATTGCCGTTACGGACAGCGCCACCTGTCCCCGTCCGCTGGCTGAGCAAATAGAGCGTTTGGCAAAGCTTACGAAGTTGCGGCCGCAGGCTGTTATCCTGCGTGCGAAATCTTTAGACAAAGCAGCCTATCGCACGCTCGCGCTGCAAGCACAACAAAGCTGCGAAGCTGCAGGCATACCGCTTATTTTGCACAGTGATTGGCAGCTGGCAAGTGAACTTGGCATAAAAAAACTACATCTGCCGCTTGCTCTGCTGCGCCAACTGCCAACTTGCGAGTGTGCGCATTTCACCTGGCTTTCTACATCTGTTCACAGCGTTGAAGAAGCAATCGAAGCACAAGCGCTTGGTGCTACTGTACTCATCGCCGGACACATCTATACTACGCAGTGTAAGGCAGGCCTTGCACCGCGCGGTCTTGGCTTTCTGCAGGCCGTCTGCAGTGCTGTAAGCTTGCTGGTTTACGCTATCGGCGGCATAGGCTTCGATGCTGCGCAGCACGCCGAGCTTCAAGCGAATGGAGCACGCGGAGCGTGCGTAATGAGTGCTTATATGAGGCTGTAATAACGTTTGGTAAAAGTTATGCAAAATCGCCCTGCAAAAGTTGACATCAGCCTTCATAACATCTATGATTAAGAGAGGAATTTGTGAGAAACATATTTATTTCTGTCCCAAAGCACAAGAGGAGGCAAAAACGAAATGACTATGAATATTTGGCATGACATTGATCCCAAACGTATCTCTCCTGACGATTTTATTGCAGTTATCGAAATCCCCAAAGGCTGCAAGGTTAAGTACGAGCTGGACAAGGAAACAGGTCTGCTCAAAATGGACCGCATCCTGTACACCGCAACTCACTATCCTGCCAACTACGGCTTTATTCCCCGTACCTACGCAGCAGATAACGACCCGTTGGATGTATTGGTTTTATGCTCCGAAAACGTTGTGCCGATGACCTTGATGCGCTGCTACCCCATCGGCGTTATCATCATGGAGGACAGCGGTGATATGGACGAAAAAATCATTGCGATTCCCTTCGGTGACCCGATGTATAATTCCTACAAATCCATCAGCGAGCTGCCGCAGCATATCAGCGATGAAATGATTCACTTCTTCAGCGTGTATAAATCGCTCGAGGGCAAAAGCACCGCTCTTGAAGAGGCACATGATGTAGACAAAGCAAAGGAAATCATCAAGCAGTGCCAGCAGCGCTATAAAGATACCTTTTGCTGAAAAATAAGCATGTAAAAAAGGCTATTGCGTAAAATTGCTTACGCAATAGCCTTTTTAGGTTGCTACAGCTCCCCCGCCAACAAAAAAAGGACTGCCTTTCGCAAATGCGTCCAGCAGCCATAAAATAAGGGAAAGCGTATTTAGTTAAGAAGCAGCGGTTCACGCCAATGCTTCTTTTTAGTTGCCGCGTACATATTCACGCGGCACACGCGGGCTCACGTCGCAGACAATTTCATAGCAGATAGTATCTGCCCATTCCGCAACCAGCTCCATTGGCAGCTCACGACCGCCAAACACGATGACCTCACTGCCCAGCTTAACGTCCGGAATATCCGTTACGTCCAGCATCGTCTGGTCCATGCATACGCGTCCGATAATCGGCGCCTTTTTGCCGTTGACCAGCATATACCCGCGGTTAGATAAGCGGCGGCTCACGCCGTCGGCATAACCGATAGGCACAGTAGCGATAACACTCGGTCTCGTCAATGTATAGGTTCTGCCATAGCCGATTGTTTCACCGGGCGGCAGTGTTTTCACAAAAGCAACCTGCGTCTTCACAGTCATAACAGGTTCAAAATCCTTGTAGCAGTCAATCATATGCGCCGGGTGCAGGCCATACAGGGTGATTCCCTGACGCACCATATCCAGCTGATATTCCTGCAGCTCCGTCAGCGCAGCACTGTTGGCGATATGACGGATAGGGATATGCACTCCCTCCGCTTCAATCAGGCGCAACGCCTCCTGAAAGCGTTCAAACTGATAGGCAGCATACTGCTTATCATCAGCGTCAGCAGTCGCAAAGTGACTGAACACGCCCTCAATATAGATACCTGGCAAGGACGCTGCCAGCTTGGCAAACCTGCCGGCATCACGCACATGTACACCGATACGGTGCATACCTGTATCAATCTTAATATGTATTTTAGCCTTAGTATGCAGCTTCAAAGCCGCCGCATTCAAAGCATATAAGCGTTCTTCATCAAATACTGCATGGCTGATATCATAACGCACGCAAATTTCCGCAACCTCCGGTAGCATTGAGCCAAGCACCAGAATCGGCGTTTCAATACCGGCCTCGCGCAGCTTCACGCCCTCCTGCAGGAGAGCTACCGCAAAAAAGTCTGCACCGTTACGCGCTGCTTCCTGCGCTACGCGCACAGCGCCATGACCATAGGCATCTGCCTTGACGACAGCACATAATTTGGTTGTCGGCTTCAGATTGGCCTTAGCCATCTGCACGTTATGTGCAACTGCATCTAAATTTATTTCTGCCCACGCACCACGTTGAATATGCACAATGGCATCCTCCTCAGCTTATCGTCCAAAAAATAAACCGCAGGCAAAGCATCGTTGCTGCGGCATCAAACTTACCCGTGAATTTTGTTTAGCATACAATAATTTTACAAAACTCTAATATTAGCATATAACCAACAGGGGATTTTGTCAACATTTTATTTTTTTATCGAGTTGCAGTTTTTAGCATGCGGACAGCCGGAACAGCCGTTGCACCCGCCGCGATACTTGTTGCCAAAATGACTGCGCACTGCCAAAATCACCAATATTACCAACAAACCACCAATAATATAGGTTGCCATCAGTCTGCCTCACTTTATAATTATCATTATTTGTTATATTAACCAAGAATTCTAGCTATAGTGTAAACCAAAATTATGCTTTTGACAAATGAATTCTTTGTGAAAGAGTGACACTGGAAAATTTTTCCTGAGCGAAACAATATATTGCTTGCGACATTTTATTTAACTCACCATATATTCCTATAGCAAAAGCGTTTTCCCTATTGCTAAAATCACTGCGGTATACTACAATAAGTCTAAATTAAAACAGAAAGCAGGGTTTACTATGCAATTACCGGAAAAAAAATACATTGCCTCCTTTGATATTGACGCGCAAAACACCTTCACCCCGGTCTGCCCCAATGAACTGCCGGTTGCCGAAGGCGATACCATTGCTCCCGAGCTGAACGCCCAAGCGCAATTCGCCAGCCTGCGCCTCGCTTCCCGCGATGCGCACAGCCGTTGCGCACTCTGGATCAGCGACGCCGAGCACGCTCCGCTCACTCCCATCAGCGGCTATCCTGATCTCGATATCCGTTGGCCGGCACACGCTATTATCGGCACCAAAGGCTTTGACTTCATCGACGGCCTCGATGAAGCTGCCTATGACTATCAGGTATTCAAGGGCATTGAAGCAGACAAGCATCCCTACGGTGCCTGCTACCATGACCTGAAGGACACTCTTTCCACCGGTGCCATCGAATATCTGCGCTGTCACGGTATCACCACCGTTATCTGCGGCGGTCTGGCAACCGATTACTGCGTAAAAAACACTGTACTGCAGCTGAAGGCTGCAGGCTTCGACGTTATCCTGAACAAAGCTGCCTGCCGCGGCATTGCTCCCGAAACCATCGAGAGCGCTATGCAGGAAATGGCTGCTGCCGGAGTAAAATTCGTAGAGTGCGCCAAGGAATTAGCTGAATAAGACTATTACTGAAAAATGCTGCAGGCTTTGCGCCCGCAGCATTTTTGTTGTACTGTACTACTATTCAATTTCACGCAGCGCGTGCGAGCGACCAGTCAGCGAACGTGCGCCCTTTTCCGTAACCACATAGGTATTTTCCGTGCCTACCAGACCTAAACCCGGCAAAGCAATTTTAGGCTCTACGGCAAAAGTCATACCGGGCTCCAGCGGCTGCTTAAAGCCCTTCGCTATAGCCGGCGCTTCATCCATCACCAGACCAATGCTGTGGCCCAGGAATTTACCGCCGTTCATAAACGCATCGCCGTAGACATTATCAAACTTTTCCATAGTGCGCAAATACAGGTTTTCAATCGGCTCACCCGGCACCATCATGGACACTACCTCTTGCTCCAGCTCCAGGCAACGCTCCTGCGCTGCCAGTAGTCTTGCACATTGCTCGTCCTTTTGCAGACTGCCGAAATAATAAACGACAGTCTTATCTGTATGGTAACCGTCAAAACCGCAGGGAACATCAAGATAAACCAGTCTGCCATGCTGCAGCTTGCGGAAAGCATTGCCTATGGATTGCACCGCTATACATGTGCCGCCGGTACCGCCGGGGCCGTCAAAGCCTGTGCGTACCAGACCACTCTTGCCAAAGGAAGCCAAACCGACAACCTCCTCGCCCAAGGATTGGTTAAAGCGCGCTGTTCCGTGCGAGCCGCGCTGCACCATCTCGCTGTAAAGCTCAATGGCCAGCTGAGCCTCGCTGATACCTGCATGAATCAGCTTCGGTGCAATAACATCCAGCACTGTTTCGTGAATAGCGCCGGAGTGTTCCATCTGCTGCAGCTCATAAGCACTCTTGCGTAGACGCAGCTCCTGCAGCACAGCATCAAAGGAGCCAACCTCTTCAAAAGCAAAATACTTATGCAGCATACGCTCCCAGTCCAAGGTAGCCTTCTTCGTTTCTACATACATAATGCGCGGCGCACTGCCATAATAGGCAGCAGCTTCACGAAAGCTGTGCATCGGACGAATATCGCTGAAATGCGATTCATTTACTGCACGCTCATAATTGCGGCGCACCCAGAAAATTGCATCCTGCGGACGAATCAGCAGCACACCCTCCTGCATTGTACCTGTAAAATAATACATTGCAATCTTATGATTAACTGCAGCCATCTCCCAACCGGGATGCATTTTATCCATCAGTCGGCGAAATTTCTCCAGACGCGCCTCAAGCTCACTTGCGGGCACGGGGCGAATAGCATCAGTCAATATAGCAGTCTGCTCCAAAACAGCCATAGCAATACTCCTTTCGTTATCAAAGCAAAGTATTTATACGTTATTAACCAAGATATTGCAAAATTTCCTTAGCATGCGGTAGAATAATATCCGGCTTAATAGAACCGTTTTCTACATCTTCCATGGTTGCCTCACCAGTCAGCACCATCACAGAAAGAATATCGTTGTTCAGGCCAAAGGCAATATCTGTCGCCAGGCGGTCACCCACCATAGCAATTTCCTCTTTTTTATAACCGGTTTTGTCTAAAACCACGTCTACCATATACTTATAAGGCTTACCGAAAATCAGCTGCGGCTTTTTACCGGTAGCAGTTTTAATCAGCTCCAGCATCGCACCGGTATCAGGAATGAATTCGCCGCCTTCAATCGGGCAGCGCACGTCAGGATGCGTTGCAACATAAGGCACCCCCTTGTCAATCAGGCGGCAGGCGGTAGTAAGGCGGTCATAGGTAAGTGTCTGGTCAAAGCCGACAACTACATAATCACCGCCCTCCTCCAACGTATTCGTCAGCGTAAAACCTGCTTCCTCAATCGTTGCCAGCAGCTGCGGCGTTCCCAGCACAAACAGCTTCGCGCCCGGTTTGTTCTTCTGCATCCAGTTTGTCAGCGCATCCGATGAGATCAGGATATTCTCACGCGTAACCGGCACGCCAAGTCCGTTCATCTTCTGCACATAATGCTCGTGGCTGCGGGAAGAATTATTTGTCAGCAGATAATATTCCTTACCTGCAGCCTTCAATTTATCAAAAAAGCCCTCCATACCCGGAATCAGTTCGTTGCCCAGGTTGATGGTTCCGTCCATATCAAAAAGAAAACACTTAATTTTCGCTAAGCGAGCGTAATCATAAGTCATGCCCTATCCTCCATACTTAAATATAACAATATTATAAAGCATTTGCCTTTTTTGTGCTACAATAGACAAGGAAGAAAATCTGAAGTTCCAAAGGAGATTAACTATGAAATATACAACCATTATTTTTGACCTTGACGGTACCTTACTCAACACATTGGCAGATTTAGCTGCCGCTACCAACCATGCTTTAGCAGAGCACAAGCTACCTCAGCGCACCACAGACGAGGTGCGCCAGTTTGTCGGCAATGGCATACGCAAGCTGATTGAGCGTGCGGTACCGGCTGACACCCCTGCAGAGCTGCAAGAGGAGGTCTTTGCAAGCTTCAACAGATACTATAAGCAGCACTGCGCCGACAGCACCCGCCCCTATGACGGCGTACCGCAGCTTTTGCAGCAGCTGCGCACTGCAGGCTGCTGCACCGCCATTGTTTCCAACAAAGCGGATTACGGCGTACAAGCGCTGGCTAAACAATACTTTAACGGACAGCTCGATGCTGCCTGCGGTGAACGCGCCGGCATCGCCAAAAAGCCTGCGCCGGATATGCTGTTGGCAATCATGCAGCAATTAAAGGCTGAGCCTGCAAGCACTATCTATATCGGTGATTCGGATACCGACATTGCCACCGCAAGCAATGCAGGCGTAGACTGCATCGGCGCCTGCTGGGGCTTCAGGGGCCGCGCCTTTTTGGAAGCACATGGTGCTAAGCTGCTGGCTGAAACCGTTGGCGATATCTGGAAGCTTATAAAGTAAAAGAGGCTGCCTCACGGCAGCCTCTTATTTTATAACTATTTTAAGCTAAGCAATCATACATAAATTTAATCAGTCCGGCTTCAACTTCGTCACGCAAGCACAGCTCATTGTGAATTTCATGACGGAATCCCGGATACGGCTTTACAGAAACCTTATGTCCGGTTTTTGCCAGCAGATTTGCTACATGATACAAGCCCTCGCCGTAATTACCGCAGGGATCCTGGTCACCGGCAATCAGATAGCTGGGAATATTTTGCGGCACCTTGGCAGCCCACTCATCATTTTCAATATAATGATACAACTGCACGAAATCATAGCACAGCTCCAGCGTAGTATCAAAGGTATTGAACATATCGCCTGCATGGTCCTCAACAATACGCGGATCTGTTGCAATCCAATCTGCAGGACCGTTGGGATTTTCCACTCTGTCCGTCATACCGCAGAAAACACGCTCAAACCAGACGCCGCAGGGTTGATACGGATCTGCCTCATAGGCAGCCTTGAATTCCGCATTAACATAGGCATCCTCACAGCCCTTCCACTGCGAGCAGACACCGCACAGCATCATACCTTTGATATCTTCACCGTAGATTGACGCATAAGCACGCGCCAGCATAGAACCCCAGCTATGGCCGAAAACGAAATACGGCAGCTCAGAATATGCCTCTTTAGCAATATCATGCAAAGCCTTTTCATCCTTCAGGTAAGTCATATAGCCGCCGGAATGCGGGTCACCCAGGGTGCCTCCGTCATAGCCGGTTTTACCGTGACCGAGATGGTCATCAGCAAACACGACAAAGCCTGCTTCATTGAACTTGCTAATCATATGCAGATAGCGGCGTGAATGCTCACCATAGCCGTGAATCAGCTGTACAATAGCTTTCGGTTTGCCTAAAGGACTGTAGGACCAGGCCTTGATGGTATCTCTGCCGTTGGCAGAAGGGAAGGAAATTTCTCTGATGGACATAATGCGGACCTCCTCGCCTGTAATTATTTATAATATTAAGATAATGATAACACCTGCATTTCCTGCTGTAAAGCAATAATAGCGCTCTAAAGAATGTTTTACGTATTTTTTACACTAAATCCATCTCTGCATATCCCTCATAAATTCTGACCAAGACATACAAAAAACCACTACAACAAATTTGTCATAGTGGCTTGCAAAATCTATTTTTAATTTTAACGGTCAGCTTAGCACTGAACTGTTTTGCCGCTGATATCAATGCACAGCAGTCTTTATTTATTTTTCAGCACATAGAACGGATCGATATTCTGTCCGTCAGCCAGTACCTCATAATGAATATGCGGACCTGTACTGTAGCCTGTACTGCCGACAAAGCCGATAATCTCGCCTTTGATGACCCTCTGCCCTGCAGCAACGGCAATGCCGCTCATATGTCCGTAGGCCGTTTTATAGCCATTACCATGATTGATACGCACATAACGTCCGTAGCCACCGTTCCAACCTGCCTGTTCAATCGTACCGGCAGCCGTAGCATAAACCGGTGTGCCAAAATCGACTGCTATATCCAGACCGGGATGCCAATCATACCCGCCCTCAATCGGACCGGTACGCACACCGTAATTACTGCTGATAGTGCCGCCGTCGGTCGGCCATTTGTCCGGGAAGGACGCCATGCCGCCACCGGAGCCTTCAACCTCACTTAAGAGCTCGCTGACAGATTTTTTGGTACTATCAAGCATCTTTTTGATATTGGCATTTTGCGCTGTCAGCACCGCCATGGTACCGTTGATATCCATTTTAGCAGGCCCGCCCTTGCCTGTATAAGACGTATTGGCAGACGTTTCCTTTGCCGCTGTCGAATCAACCATACTGGTACCTTCGCCCAGCTTGCTGCTGTCTACATCACGGATGACAGCACGGCGCAGCTTTTTCTCCAGATTGGAAATTTCGGCCATATCGCGCAGCATTCTTTCGTTATCCTGTAAAAGCTTCTGCAGCTTTGTCTGCTGCTCAGCCTTGTTTTGCTTATAGGCAGCATAATCGGTTGCTTCGCTGCGATAATCCGCCAGCTGATGATATAAATAGCCGGCTCCGCCGACTGCTCCGACAAGCACCAGGGCAGTAACAGCAATGCCTGCCTTGAGCTTAGCATACGAAAAATTTACTACCTTGCCGTTTGGCAAGCGCAGCTCACATTTCCTTTCCTCCATTATTTTAATTACCTCACTTGAAAAGACCAAAGCGTTGGCCTACTGCCAACAATCTGCGTCCCACAAAGGGCACGTTGTCCAAATCCTCTTTATTCAGACCACCGCAGGCCAGCAGCGCCAATGCATAGACAGGAACAGCTACCGCCATAGCAAACAGCACACACCACATACCCATGCTTTCCGTAAGCATCAGCACGCCGTAAATCGCCGCGCCCATGACACAGGAAGCAAAGCAGGGACGGATAATGCTGCCAACAGAGAAGCTATAGCCTGTCAGCTTGTAAATAAAGCCCATATTGATAATCGCTGCCACGGCAAAATCTGCCACCGTCGCCATCGACGCACCGCGGATGCCCAGCTCCGGCACAGCAGTAAGATACCAGCTCATAACGATTTTTACAATGCAGGCAATAATCATATTGATTACAGGGATTGCCGTGCGGCCAAGGCCTTGCAGAATACCTGTACTGATTTGATGCATACCTAAAAACAGAATACCGATGCTCATCGTCTGAATCGCAGGTGCCGCACCGGGAGCGTTATACACAAGCGCCGCAACCTTTTCTGCCAGACAATACAAGCCCATAAAGCACGGGAAGGTGATAATCATCGCTACGCGGAAGGCGATACGGATTTTATCACGGATTGCATCAAAGCTGCCCACCGCACGAGATTCGGAAATCGACGGCACCAAGCTGATAGTCATTGCCGCCGTAAAAATTGTTGCCAGATTAACCAACGGTACAGCCATACCTGTCAGATAACCGAACAGCTCAGTCGCATGATGAATATTAAAACCGGCTGCTTCCAGACGCTGCGGCACAATCAAAAGGTCCAGATTTGCACCTATCGGCAGCATCAGACTGGTCAGAGAAACCGGCAAAGCCAGCTTCAGCAGACGCTTGATGATATGTCCGGCACTTTCTACCGGCGCACTGTCATCCTGCTCTGCCATTTCCTTTTGCAGGCGCTGCTTCAGGCGGCGATAGAACCACATCAGCACCAAAAGTGCACAGAACGCGCCTACACCGGCACCCATGCTGGCACCGCCTGCAGCGAACGCCAAACCGTACGGCATAAAGAGGTCGGCAAAAACGAGCATGGTAATAACACGTGTCAGTTGCTCGACAATCTCACTGACCGCCGTCGGCGTCATAATCTGCCAACCCTGCAGATAACCGCGGAAGCTGGCCAGAAAGGTTACGAAGAAAACCGCAGGCGCCAGAGCGATAATAGAATAATACGCACGGCTGTCGCGGATGATATGGTTATTAACCAGCCAGTCCGCACCGAAAAACAGTGAGGACGAAAACAAAAGGCCAGTCAACAGCAGCACTCGCAGCGAAACATTAAAGACTCGCTTGGCACCGCGATAATCCTTATTCGCCAATTTTTCGGAGGTAATAATAGATATTGCCACCGGTACACCGGCACTTGATACGGTTATTGCCATCAGATAGATTGGAAAGCCCATCTGATACAGACCGATACCTTCGCCACCCAATACACGTGATAAAATAATCCAGTTCAGAGAACCGATAACCTTGACCACAATACTGGAGGCCGTAAGGATTAAGGTTCCCTTTAAAAATTTGCTATTCGAAGCTTTAGAATCTGCGCTCATAAAATCCCCTTGTTTATAGATAGATATACATTATAATTATCCTCTTTTCCGCGTGATTTTACAAGTACTTTTAACACATTTGTCATAAACACATCACTGCTTTTTGCTTGCATAACTGTCTTTATATGCTAAAATTAAGTTAAGATCAAAATTATGTTGTAAAAGGAGCGATGCAAAATGAAATCCTCACATGCTTTATTAGCTTTCGGTGCAGCAATCTGCCTTGCAACCACCTGCAGCCTGAGCGCCTATGCTTCTCCGCTGAAGAATTATGATGCAGGCAAGGTTGCTATTGATGCAGGCATTACTCTGCCATCCAGTCTTAAAGGTGACAACTATAAATTCAGCAAATCCAACAGTACCTATCTTGGCGCAACTGTCGGCATCGGCCAAAAAACTGCTTTAAACTACAAATGGAATAATTACAAAGCAGACGAAGCCAAAACCCGCGCCCAACAATTCAATATTATGTATAAAGTTCTGCCTGGTATTTCCGCTTACGCAGGTTATCTGAACGCTGATACCTCCGGTGACTTTGGCGGTAAAACCAAAAACTCCGGTCAAATCGGTCTGCAGGCTGCCTATGATATTCCCGCACTCTTCACTGTTTGGGGAAATGTTGGCTACGGCAACAGAAACAGCGGCTATGAAATCGGCATCAGCAAGCCTATTCTGAACAACCTGGAAGTTAACGCTTCTTACTATAATCAGACATTTGATGATGCCTTCGGCGAAGACCTTGACATGAAGGCTAAAGGCGTTAACCTGGGTTTAACTCTCAAATTCTAATTTGTCAGCTATGGCTAACTAAATTAGAATAAAAATTAACGGATAATTATTATTGACAACTGTGCCAGCCTGTGTTATTATATAAGTGTCAAGGGCACACAAGCTGTGCAAGTCAAAAATAAAATTAAGCAATGCAATATAAAAACATGGAGGTAACTAATATGAAAAAATTTGTATGTCAAGTATGTGGTTATGTATATGAAGGCGAAGCTGCTCCGGCAAAATGCCCGCAATGCGGCGCTCCCGCTTCCAAATTCCAGGAAATGGCTGCTGAAATGGGCTGGGCTGCCGAACACGTTGTAGGCATCGCATCCGACGTTCCTGAAGATATCAAAGCTGACCTGCGTGCTAACTTCAACGGCGAATGCTCCGAAGTTGGTATGTACCTGGCAATGAGCCGCGTAGCTTTCCGCGAAGGCTATCCGGAAATCGGCCTGTACTGGGAAAAAGCTGCTTTCGAAGAAGCTGAACATGCTGCTAAATTCGCAGAACTGCTGGGCGAAGTTGTAACCGACTCCACCAAAAAGAACCTGGAAATGCGTGTAGAAGCTGAAAACGGTGCAACCGCAGGCAAAACCGACCTGGCTAAACGCGCTAAAGCTCTGAACCTGGATGCTATCCATGACACCGTTCATGAAATGGCTCGTGACGAAGCTCGCCATGGCAAAGCTTTCGCAGGCCTGCTGAAAAGATATTTCGGCAAATAATCAGCCAATAAAATTTAAAACAAAATAACAAAGCTCCCGCTGAGTGATCCTGAAGGATTACGGCGGGAGTTTTTTAGATTTTTAACAGCTAATTGCTTTGTTATGCAGAATTATTTTGGCAATCTTCTTAACTTTATCCACTTTCTTATGTTTTTCACACTTAAAAAGCCTTCAATATCTTTATAAATCGCTTCAGATATGATATTATATAAAGGTAAATGACACTCATTATCACGTTCCTATAGGTGGTTAATTATATGCTTAATAAAACTAATTTTCATTATCCTGCTATGCTGCGTGTAGCAGGCAAAAACTGCGTAATCATCGGCGGCGGTGCTGTTGCTGCCCGTAAGCTGGCAACTTTGCTGGATGCCGAAGCTAACGTAACGGTTGTTGCCCCACTTTTCTGTGACGAGGTGCAAAAGCTTGCCTCAGCACAGGGCTGCACGCTCATCAAGGATTACTACAAACCGGAATATCTGCAGAATGTATTTGTGGTTATTGCCGCCACAGATAATAAGGCTGTAAACAGGCAGATTTCAGAGGCTGCGCCCTGCCTCGTCAATAATATTACCGAACCTGAGCTGAGTAATTTCACTGTCCCCTCAGCCATCAGTGAAGGTGATATTACTATTGCGTTGGCAACAGGCGGCATGCCTGCTTTTACGCGTCTGCTGAAAAAACAGTTGGAACACATTCTGACACCCGAGCTGGCTGACTTCAACAGCTTTCTGCTGCTGCAGAGGGAAGCTGTCAAAAACATCGAAAGTACGCCGCAGGAGCGGACGCAATTCTGGCGCAGTGTTTTGAAACAGGATTTACTAAATTTAGTTATAGCAGGTAAGGCTGCTCAAGCAAAGGAGAAGGTATTAGATGCAGTTAACAGTTTTAGGACTCAATCACAGAACCGCCCCCGTTGAGATCCGTGAACGTTTTAATTTTTCCAATGACAGGGTGGCAATTATTCTGCGCCGCCTGCGCAATTACGATAATATTCCCGAAGCCATGCTGCTTTCCACCTGCAACCGCACTGAGCTGTACATGGTTATCGAAAATCCGCATGAAGCAATTCCTTTTATCAAATCATTGCTCAAGCATTTGGCAGGCGAACATTACCAAAGCGAATATTTTTACAATCTGAACGGAACAAATTGCGTCAAGCATCTGTTCCGCGTAGCATCCAGTCTTGATTCACTGATTGTCGGTGAAGGCCAGATTCTCAGCCAGATTAAAAATGCTTATCATATTGCCCGTATTAATGGTATGACAGATACGATTCTCAATACCATCATGAATAAGGCAATTGCCGTCGGCAAACGTGTGCGTACCGAAACAAAAATTGCTTACAGCAGCGTATCTGTTTCCAGCGCTGCTGTTGACCTGGCCATCAAAATTTTAGGTGACTTGAGCAAAGCACAGATTTTGGTGGTTGGTGCCGGTCATATGAGCGAGCTCACTGCACAGCATCTGTTGGACAAGGGTGCGCAAACCATCTGTGTCAGCAACCGTCACTACGAGAGAGCACAGGATTTGGCAGACAAATTTCACGGCACAGCTATTCCCTACCGTGCCATGTTCGAGCATGCCGCCGATGCAGATATTATTATAACCTCTACAGGTGCGCCGCATTACGTGCTCACCGCAGAAAATTTGGGACCGCTACTGCCCAAGCGCAACGGCAGACCGCTGATTCTGATTGATATTGCCGTTCCGCGTGACGTCGACCCCAGACTGGCCGATGTTGACGGCGTAACCATTTATAACATTGACGATTTGGAAGGCGTTGTTGATACCAATAAAAACTTCCGCGAAAAGGAAGCTCACGTTGCCGAACAGATTATCAGCGAAGAGATTGGTGCCCTCAAGGAGCGTCTGCGTTATTACACAATGCGCCCTGTTATGGTACAGCTGCATGATAAAATGAATTTCCTGCGCCAGAAGGTTTTGAAGAAGGCCTTTATTAAAATGCCGGAGCTTACCGACCATGAAAAGCGCATTATTGACCTGATGACCCAACGTCTGGAGCATAAATTCCTGCGCGAGCCTATGAAGGCTATGAATGCTGTAGCAGGCACCGCAGAGGAAGAACGCTATAAAAAGATGATGTGTGATTTATTTTTATTAAACGAAACCGGAGAGGAGTTTGGTGATGAAAGCAAAATTGACGATTGGGACTAGACAAAGTCTTTTAGCGCTTTGGCAAAGTAATCATATTGCAGCCTTACTGCGTAAGGAGTATCCTGAATGTGAGGTTGTACTGAAAAAAATTGTCACCAAAGGCGACCGTATTTTAGACGTACCCTTGGCGCAAATCGGCGGCAAGGGTTTATTTACCAAGGAAATTGAAGAGGATCTTTTAGACGGTACTGTTGACTTGGCCGTGCATAGCCTTAAGGATATGCCTACCGTTCTACCGGAAGGCCTGTGTCTGACAGCAATTACCGAGCGTGCCAACGTAGGTGATGCTTTTGTCAGCAACAAATATGCTACCTTCGAAGAGCTGCCGCTCGGCTCCATAGTCGGCACCAGCAGCCTGCGCCGCAAGGCACAGCTGTTAGCTAAGCGTCCGGATTTGGAAATCCGCGACCTGCGCGGCAACGTTGATACCCGCCTGCGTAAGCTGGATGAAGGACTGTACGATGCTATTATTCTGGCCGCTGCAGGCTTAGAGCGTCTGGGGCACGGCGACCGTATCTCCAGCCTGATTCCTGCTGATGTCTGCCTGCCGGCTGTAGGCCAGGGCGCATTGGCAATCGAAGCGCGTACCGCGGATAAAGAAGTACGCGATATGCTGAGCTTCTTAAATGACCTGAACACCAAACAGGCTACCGATGCCGAGCGTGCCTTCTTGGGCTTACTGGAAGGCGGCTGTCAGGTTCCTATCGGCGTACATGCCGACGTTGAAGGTGAAAACATTCGCATTGAAGCAATCATTGCTGCCTTGGACGGCAGCACTATTCTGCGTGATACAATAAACGGCAAGGCTGATGACGCTGTCAGCCTCGGTCAACAGCTTGGCAAAAAAATGCTGGCTGCCGGCGGTCAGGAAATTCTGGCCTCTATTCTTTAAGGAGAGTGACATCATGACAAAACAAGGTAAAGTATATTTAATCGGTGCAGGCCCCGGCGACCCGGGCCTTCTGGGACTCAAGGCTAAGGAATGCCTGCAGACTGCAGACGCTGTTGTTTATGACCGTCTGGCAGATCCGCGTATTCTGGCCTTCGCCCGCAAGGACGCAGAAATGGTTTACGTTGGCAAAGCCAGCGCCAACCACACCATGCGCCAGCCCGATATCAACAAGCTGCTGGTAAAACTGGCTGCCGAAGGTAAGGTTGTAGCACGTTTGAAGGGCGGCGACCCCTTTGTCTTCGGCCGCGGTGGCGAAGAAGCCATCGAACTGCGTGAAGCAGGCCTGCCGTTTGAGTTCGTTCCCGGCGTAACCAGTGCTATTGCTGTTGCCGAATATGCTGGTATCCCTGTTACCCATCGTCATGTAGCAACCTCCTTTGCCGTTATTACCGGTCACGAGGATCCTACTAAAGGAGAATCCACCATCCATTGGAAGGGTCTGGCAACCTCTGTTGACACTCTCGTTTTCCTCATGGGTGTAGAAAAAATCGAAAAAATCAGCCGTGAGCTCATCGCTAACGGCCGCAGCGCCGACTGCCCGGCAGCTGTTATCCGTTGGGGCACTCATCCCGAGCAGCGCACTCTGATTACCACCCTCGGCAAAGCTGCCGCTGACGTTAAGGCAACCGGCATGAAGCCGCCTGCTATCTTCCTCGTCGGTGAGGTTGTACGCCTGCGTGAGCAGCTGCAATGGTTTGATAACAAACCCCTCTTCGGCAAAACCGTTATCGTTACCCGCGCACGTGCACAGGCCAGCGCTCTCACCAAAAAGCTGGAAGCACAGGGTGCCAAGGTTATCGAAGCTCCGGCAATCAAAATCGTTCCGGCAGCAGATTACGCTCCGCTGGACAACGCTATTGCCAATATCAATGACTACAAATGGCTTGTCTTCACCAGCGCTAACGGCGTAGATTACTTCTTCGAGCGTCTGGGCGCTGCTAAGAAGGACGCACGCGCCCTGGCTAATGTTACGCTTGCCGCTATCGGCAGCGCCACTGCCAAGGCTCTGGCAGAACACGGCCTCACCGCCGACCTCATTCCTTCCGCTTATAAAGCAGAAGAGCTGGCTGAAGCTCTTGCCGGCGAAATCACCGCCGGTGACAAAATCCTGCTGGCACGTGCTAAGGTTGCACGCGAAGTATTGCCCGAATCTCTGCGCAAAATCGGCGCCATCGTTGACGTCGTAACTGCTTACGAAACCGTTGCCGACTGCGAAAACAAGGATGAGCTTATCGAAGCTCTCGAAAGCGGCGAAGCAAGCATCGTAACCTTCACCAGCAGCAGCACCGTAACCAACCTGCTGGAGGTTCTCGGCGATAAGAAGGAACTGCTGAACAAGGCTGCTCTGGCTGCTATCGGCCCCGTAACCGCAGATACCCTGAAAAAGCATGGCTATACTCCGGCTATCAATGCCGCTGAATATACAATCGACGGCCTCATAACCGCTATCACAAATTTTTATAATAAATAAGGAAGTGTATCAAGATGAGTATTACCGGTTTTCCTGTATACCGTCCGCGCCGCACACGCGCTACTGAAAATCTGCGTGCAATGATCCGTGAAACTGAGGTTTCCGTAAAAGACTTAATCTATCCGCTTTTCGTCGTTCCCGGCGAAAACGTTAAACATGAAATCGAATCTCTGCCCGGCAACTACCACTGGTCCATCGACCGCGTTATGGAATGTGTTGACGAGGTTGTTGAGCTGGGTATTCCCGCTGTCCTGCTCTTCGGCGTACCGTCCTACAAGGATGCTGTCGGCAGCAGCGGCTGGGATATGAACGAACCTGTACAGCAGGCCTGCAAGCTGATTAAAGAAAAATACCCCGAGCTGGTTATCATTACCGACGTCTGCCTGTGCGAATACACCGAGCATGGTCATTGCGGCGTACTGCAAAACGGCTGCACCGTAAACAACGATGAAACTCTGCCGCTGCTGGCTAAGGTTGCTGTTTCCCATGCTCAGGCCGGTGCTGACATGATTGCTCCTTCCAACATGATGGACGGTTATGTTAAGGCTATCCGCGAAGCACTGGATGCAGCAGGCTTCAACCATATTCCTATCATGGCTTATTCCGCAAAATTTGCTTCCGCATATTACGGTCCCTTCCGCGCCGCAGCAGACTCTGCTCCGTCCGCAGGCGACCGCAAAGGCTACCAGATGGACCCCGCCAACAGCGACGAGGCTCTGCGCGAGGTTTCTCTGGATATTGAAGAAGGCGCAGACATCGTCATGGTTAAACCGGCTCTGGCCTTCCTCGACATTGTGCAACGTGTACACGAAACCTTCAACCGTCCGCTGTGTGTTTATAATGTCAGCGGCGAATACGCTATGGTTAAAGCTGCAGCTGAAAAAGGCTGGATTGACGAAAAACGTATCGTTATGGAAACCATGCTTGGCTTCAAGCGTGCCGGTGCCAAAATGATTATTACCTACCATGCGCTTGATGTAGCAAAATGGCTGCAAGGCAAATAAGGAGATATTACAATGGAACATACAAAATCTCAGGCTGCTTTTGAGGAAGCACGCCAATATATCCCCGGCGGCGTTAACAGCCCCGTACGCTCCTTCCGCAGTGTCGGCGGTGTACCGCCGTTCATCTCCGGCGGCAAGGGCAGCAAAATCTATGACATCGACGGCAACGAATACATCGACTACGTTATGTCCTATGGTCCGCTGCTCATGGGCCATGTACCCGACTGCGTAACTGACGCTATCAAGGCTGCGGCTGAAAAGGGCACCTCCTACGGCGCTCCGACTGTTGCCGAAACCGAGCTGGCAAAATTAATCTGCTACCTTGTTCCGTCCATGGATATGGTCCGCATGGTCAACAGCGGTACCGAAGCAACCATGAGCGCTCTGCGCTTAGCACGCGCCTACACCGGCCGTGACTGCATCATCAAATTCATCGGTTGCTACCATGGTCACCATGACAGCCTGCTTGTTAAAGCAGGCAGCGGCGGAGCTACCTTCGGCGTACCCGACAGCCCGGGCGTACCCAAGGCAGTAGCAGCAACCACTATTACCGTACCGTTCAACGACCTGCCTGCTCTGGAAAAGGTTTTTGCCGAACGCGGCGAAGAAATCGCCTGCGTTATCATGGAGCCTACTCCGGGCAACATGGGCCTGGTTCTTCCGCACGAAGGCTTCCTGGAAGGTGTACGTGCCATCACTAAAAAATATGGCGCTCTCCTCATCTGCGATGAGGTTATGAGCGGCTTCCGCAGCGCTCAGGGCGGCAGCCAGTCCCTCTATGACATCGATCCCGATATCACCTGCCTCGGCAAGGTAATCGGCGGCGGTCTGCCTGTTGCTGCTTACGGCGGCAAGCGCGAAATCATGCAAATGGTTTCTCCTGCTGGCCCGATGTATCAGGCAGGTACCTTAAGCGGTAACCCGCTGGCTATGGCTGCAGGTATTGCAGCACTCACCTATATGGAGCAGAACGATGTCTGCAACCGCGCAGAAAGCCTTTGCGCTATTCTGACCGGCGGCTTGGAAAAGGCAGCAGCTAAGGCCGGTGTACCTGTACAGATTCATCGCCTCGGCAGCATGTTCACCGTCTTCTTCAACAATAAACCGGTAACTGATTTTGACAGTGCTGCAGCCAGCGATCTGGAAGCCTTCAAAATCTACTTCCATTCCATGCTGGAGCAGGGTATCTATCTGCCTCCTTCCCAGTTCGAAACAAACTTCGTTTCCGTTGCTCACAATCCCGAGGATTTGCAAAAGACTATTGATGCTGCGGAAATTGCCTTTGCTGAAGTTGCCAAAGCAAGAAAATAACAGCTAAAGCATTATAAAAAATAAGCGTGCAGGCTTGCACAAGCTGACATCAGTCAGCAGTAAGCCTGCACGCTTTTAGTTTTAAATTTTAAAATCTCATCTTAGCCACGAATCAGTTTAATAGAAGGTACCGCTGCTCTGACAAATTTCCACAGCAGCACGGAAATACTGCAATCCATAACCGAATGCAACACAGTACCCGCACCCACCAGCACGATAACACTCATAACAAAACCATTGGACAGCTGCTCTTGCGTAAACATATAACCGCTGAAGAAGAAGGGGGCTACCACAAGCACTTCTCCCAAAGCATGCAATACGGCAAGTCCCAGATTCAGACCGATACCGGCCACGAAGCTCTCCATAATATTCGGATAGCGCCTAATAATTAATGCACCGACCAGAGCGAAAATGATATGGGTTGCTGCACGCGCAGCGATAATCAGGGGTGTGGTTACAAAAAAGCCCATCGTTGTACCAAGGCAGACAGCAGCTGCCACCTTAGGCGAAATAAACATTGCCAAAAAAATTGCCGCATGCGCACCCAAAGTAAAGGACATCGGTCCGATAATCACCTTCGGCATAACCATAGGTACAACCAAACCTATAGCGCACAATACGCCTGCGAGAACAAGTTGATAAATATTTTTATGTTCCAAGAGTATTTCCTCCTATTCAAGTATTAGCTAGTTATTATAGCACTATTCGAGATAACTTGCAAATACTATGTAAAAATGATTTTTTTAAAATTAGGTTATTCACTTCTCCCGGTGGATTTATCCCGATAATTTCCCACTTATCCCCAGTTTTTCACAAAAGTTATCCACAATGTGCATAACTTTTGTGGATTGGTGGATAAAAGCTATGCATTACCTTTATAAAAATCTCGCTATCCATAAATACTTCCGTCTGTTGCTTATTATTTCACCGGCTCTTCCTCTTAGATTTGACTTATTATCCATAATAGCATATAATTTAAGTAGGTTTATAGATAATTACCGAGTTTAACTCAAAGGTGGAGAATCAATGAAAATATCAACAAAAGGACGCTATGCCTTGCGCATGATGCTGGATTTGGCAGATCATCAGCAGGACGGCTTTGTTGCCCTCAAGGACATTGCGGCAAGACAAAACATTTCCAAAAAATACTTGGAGCAGATTGTGCCTATTCTGAATAAATCCAACTTTCTGCAGGCTAACCGCGGCTTTCAGGGCGGTTATCGTTTGGTTAATGCACCGCGTGAGTATACTGTCGGCAGCATTCTGCGCCTTACAGAAGGCAACCTTACACCGGTAGCGTGTCTGGACTTTAACCCTGTAGGCTGCGAGCGCCGCAACGAATGCATTACCTTGCCGCTGTGGCAGGGACTGAACAAGGTTATTGCAGACTATCTGGACAATATCACTCTGCAGGATATTCTCGACAATTATAAAGCTCGCAGCATTGATAATTATTCAATTTAATGCTTAACCGCCGGTTACATAAAGCCGGCGGTTTTTTGCGCTCTAAATTAAAGAAAGCAGTCCGCGCGGACTGCTTTCTTTTGGTTAGGAAATGGGATGTGATATGTATTTTATCTGCTTATTCAGCAAATAACGGAGTGGAGAGATAACGCTCGCCGGTATCAGGCAGCAGCGCTACGATAACCTTGCCCTTGTTTTCCGGACGTTTTGCCAGCACAGTTGCCGCATATACAGCAGCACCGGAGGAAATGCCTATGAGCACGCCCTCCTTATGGGCAATAGCACGACCGGTTTTGAAGGCATCCTCGTTTTCAACAGCGATGATTTCATCATATACCTTGGTATCTAAAGTGTCAGGTACAAAGCCTGCGCCGATACCCTGAATTTTATGCGGACCAGCAACACCTTTGGAAAGTACCGGAGAACCTGCAGGCTCTACAGCAACAACCTTCACATTGGGATTTTGGGATTTCAGATATCCGCCTACACCGGAAAGAGTACCGCCGGTACCTACGCCGGCAACAAAGATATCAACCTTGCCTTCGGTATCCTGCCAGATTTCCGGACCAGTAGATGCTCTGTGAGTTGCAGGGTTAGCAGGATTGGTGAACTGGCTGGGGATAAAGCTGTTCGGAGTGCTTTCTGCCAGCTCCTGAGCTTTGGCAATCGCACCTTTCATACCCTTAGCACCGTCAGTCAGCACAAGCTGTGCGCCATAAGCCTTCAGCAGATTGCGGCGTTCAACGCTCATGGTTTCAGGCATAGTCAAAATTATTTTGTAACCGCGGGCAGCAGCTACGGATGCCAGACCGATACCGGTGTTGCCGCTGGTGGGCTCAATAATAGTAGCCCCCGGCTTAAGAACACCCTTAGCCTCTGCATCATCAATCATTGCTTTGGCAATTCTATCTTTGACGCTGCCGGCGGGATTGAAGTATTCCAGCTTGCCCAGAATCTTTGCTTCCAGCTTGTTTTCAGCTTCGTAGTTTTTCAGCTCCAGCAGCGGAGTGCCGCCAATCAAATCAGTAATGCTAGTATAAATTGCCATAATAAATCGCTCCTTTATCTTCATCTAATCAGTATATTATCGTTGTATAGTTTTTCTTTCTTATATTAACAGGTAACCAGAGGCAACATCGTGTATCAAAATGCAAGCTTTTCATTAGTATAATCCCTCATTTTCTCTGTTTTGTAATCTCTAGTAATCATAGTTTATTTATAGGTATTATTATACTGTTTTTTTTCTTACTGTCAACAAAAAGAATTACAATTTTCTTTGCTTGACAAAAAAACGTCTGTAATGTACCATATGAAACATATTAAGACAGTAGGAATTGAATTTTACTCAAAATACGCCGCAAAAAGACGCTGACTCTGTAAATCTCACGCCGGTAAGCGTATAATATAAAAGTAAAAGCAGGATTTCCGCTATTGAAGGAGAATATTTTACTATTATGGAAAAGCAATTTATCTATGCAGATAATGCAGCTACAACAAAAATGAGCGACGTTGCCGTTAGAGCAATGCTGCCCTATCTTCAGGAAATATATGCCAATGCTTCCAGCGTGCACCTTTTAGGTCAGCGCAGTGCAGCAGCTTTGTTTAGCGCACGGCAGCAGGTGGCACAGGTACTGAACTGTGCGCCGAAGGAAGTTTTCTTTACCTCCGGCGGCAGCGAAGCAGATAACCAGGCGCTTATCAGCGCTGCGGCCCTCGGCAAAAAGCAGGGCAAATGCCATATCGTTTCCACTGCCATGGAGCATCATGCTATTTTGCACACGCTTGAAGCGTTGGAAGCACAAGGCTTTACCGTAACACTGCTGCGTCCGCAGGCTGACGGCATCGTCACCGCTACGCAGGTAGCAGAAGCTATTACAGATACCACCTGTCTTATTTCCGTCATGTACGCCAACAACGAAACAGGTGCCATCCAGCCTATACGCGAAATCGGTGCTCTCTGCCGCAAGCGCGGCGTGCTTTTCCATACCGACGCCGTGCAGGCCGCAGGACATCTTACTATTAATGTACAGCGCGATAACATCGATATGCTTTCGCTTTCCGCACACAAATTCCATGGGCCGAAGGGCATCGGCCTTTTATTTGCCAAGAGCAATATCCAGCTTACAAGCCTTATCCGCGGCGGCGGTCAGGAGCGCGGCAAGCGTGCCGGTACCGAAAATCTTCCCAGCATCATCGGACTTGCCACAGCGCTTAAAGATGCACAGGAGCATATGCAGCAAAATACTGCTTATATCACAGGTCTGCGCGATGCTCTGCGCAACGGTTTAGATAAAATTGACGGCGCCGGTTTTAACGGCAGCCGTGAGCATTGCCTGCCCGGTACTGTCAACTACAGCTTTCAGGGAGTAAACGGCGAAACACTGCTTTCGCTGCTTTCTAACGAAGGTATCTGCTGCTCGTCCGGCTCTGCCTGCTCCGCAGGCTCGCTAGAGCCCAGTCATGTACTGCTCGCCCTCGGCCTGAGCCACGAAACAGCGAAAAGCGCTCTGCGCTTTTCGCTGTGCGAATACAATACTATGGACGAAGTTCAAACAATTATAACTAAGGTCACAGAAGCGGTAAACCGCTTACGGAGGTAAAAATATGCTGTCAACAGCTGCCAATTTAATAAATAAGCTCGCCTGTGAGCATGACCTAAGCGACGCAGAGCTGTTGACGCTGATAACAAGCACTGAACCTGACATCAACAAGCTGCTCGCCTGCGAAGCTGATAAACTCCGCCGTCAATATTACGGCGACAAGGTCTATATCCGTGGTCTGATTGAATTCACCAACTACTGCAAAAACAACTGCTACTACTGCGGTATCCGCGCCGGCAACAGCCTCGCGGAACGCTACCGTCTGACGCAGGAGGAAATCCTGGCCTGCTGCGCCGAAGGCTATAGGCTCGGCTTCCGCACCTTCGTGCTGCAGGGTGGCGAGGATGCGTATTATACGGATGACAAAATCTGCGCCATCGTCAGCGCCATCCGCAAGCAGCATCCCGACTGCGCCATTACACTGTCCATTGGCGAAAAAAGCCGTGCCGGCTATAAGGCATACTTCGATGCAGGCGCCAACCGTTATCTGCTGCGCCACGAAACAGCGGATGCGGAGCATTACGCCAAGCTGCATCCAGACTGCATGAGCCTGGAAAACCGCAAGCGCTGCCTGTTTGACCTCAAGGAAATCGGTTATCAGGTTGGTTCCGGCTTCATGGTAGGCTCCCCCTACCAGACGCCACAAAACCTTGTCAGCGACCTGCGCTTTCTGCAAAAGCTGCAGCCTGATATGATTGGCATAGGTCCTTACATTACGCATGAACACACACCATTTAAGGATATGACCAGCGGCACATTGAAACAGACGTTGCGCCTGCTGTCTATCCTGCGACTGCTCTTCCCTTACGCGCTGCTGCCTTCGACAACAGCGCTCGGCACCATCCATCCCCAAGGACGCGAGCTGGGGCTGCAGGCCGGTGGCAACGTCGTGATGCCTAACCTTTCTCCGATAGGAGTACGCAAAAAATACGAGCTATACGCCAACAAAATCTGCACCGGCGAGGAGGCAGCCCAATGCCGTGGCTGTCTGGAAGCACGCGTAAAAATAGCAGGCTATAACATAGTAACCGACAGAGGCGATGTACGCCGCACTTTAGATAAACCAGAAGGAGAAAAATTATGAACAAGAAAGCACTAATCGCTATGAGCGGCGGCGTTGATTCCAGCGTTTCCGCATTGATGATGCTGGAGCAGGACTACGAATGCACCGGTGTAACCATGAAGCTTTTTGCCAACGAGGATATCGGTGTTTCCAAAGCCAACAGCTGCTGCTCCATTGATGATGTAGCAGATGCCCGCAGCGTAGCAACCAGCCTTGGCATGCTTTACTACGTTTTCAACTTTGCCGACCGCTTTGAACGCGACGTTATCGACCGTTTTGTTGACGCTTACGTTAACGGCAGAACACCTAACCCCTGCATTGACTGCAACCGTTATCTGAAATTCGACCAACTTTTCGTGCGCGCACAGGAGCTTGGCTGTGACTATGTTGTCACCGGCCACTATGCGCAAATCAGCTATGATGAAGCCAAAGGCCGCTATCTGCTGCGCAAGGCAGTTGATCCTTTGAAGGATCAGAGCTATGTGCTTTATTCGCTCACACAGGAGCAGTTGGCACACGCTATGTTCCCTCTCGGAGGCCTGTATAAGACACAGGTACGCGAAATTGCCGAAAAGCATGGCTTCGTCAACGCTCAAAAGCATGACAGTCAGGATATCTGCTTTATCCAGACCGGCACCTACGCTGATTTCATCGAAGCACGCCTGGGCAGGAAATTCAATCCCGGTAACTTTGTAGACGAAGCAGGCAACGTGCTCGGCAGACACAAGGGTATTATCCATTACACCGTAGGCCAGCGCAAAGGCCTGGGCTTGGCACTGCCGCAGCCTATGTACGTTAAAGAGATTGACACCAAGAACAACGCTGTTATCCTCACAACAAACGAGGGACTGTTTACAAAAAACGTTACAGCCAAGAACATCAACCTTATCGACTGCGACGCTATCACCGAACCGCGCCGTGTGAAAGCACGCATCCGTTACCATCAGCAGGAGCAATGGGCAACTGTTACCCAGCCTGACGCAGATACTCTGCAGCTCGTTTTCGACGATCCTCAGCGCGCTATCACCAAAGGCCAGTCCGTTGTTATGTATGACGGTGACGTAGTTGTCGGCGGCGGCACAATCGTATAATACCCTGCAAATTAAAAGCATCAGTTGCTACAATAATTGTAGCAACTGATGCTCTTTTATTATACTCGTTCTGAATGAGTAATAATTTTACCAGTTGTCAGCAAAACATTTTTAAGCATGATTAATATTTTCTTTATATATACATTGTCAACACTGACTCTATATGATAGAATACAAACAGGCAGATATAAAGAGAAACAATATTTTTATACCGCTCTAAAATAAGTTTGCCAGAAGTAAGGAGGAATAATATGAAATCATTAAAAGGCACCAAAACCGAAAAGAACCTGTTGGAGGCATTTGCTGGCGAATCCATGGCACGCAACAAATACACCTGGTTTGGTATTGTAGCCCGCAAAGCAGGCTATGATCAAATCGCTGAATTATTTGAGAAAACCGCTAATAATGAAAAAGCTCACGCTTATATGTGGTTCAAGGAATTAGACCAGTTAGGCGATACTGCAGCTAACCTTTTAGCAGCAGCTGAAGGCGAAAACCATGAATGGACCGATATGTATGTAAAAATGGCACAAGAAGCTGAGGAAGAAGGTTTCCCTGAAATCGCAGCAAAAATGCGCGGTGTTGCAGCTATCGAAAAACGTCATGAAGAACGCTATCGTAAACTCTTACAAAACATCGAAGAAATGAAGGTTTTCAGCAAAGACAGCGGCCTGACCATTTGGGAATGCCGCAACTGTGGTCATATTGTAGTCGGCCCCAGCGCTCCGGAAGTTTGCCCTGTCTGCGCTCATCCTCAAGGTTTCTTTGAAGTGCATATGGATAACTTCTAAGCTTATACATCTCCCCAAATGCATAAGAGAAAGTAGAAAAGTGTAGCGTAAAATTTACGTTGCACTTTTTCTTTATTTCCGTTTCAAAACCAATACGCAAATGAAACGCAAATTTTTACGTTTCATTTCTAATGCAACGTGAAAGAGCCGTGCAAATTATGCATGGCTCTAATTTCTTATAATGAATTTTTAGGTTAAGGAATATTTTGTACCCCTACCCTTGCCACCTTTAACAAGCTTATTTTTCTCCACTAAGCTGTTCAACAATCTGATAGTCTTACCTCTACTAAAGCCTGTTATAGCTGAAACATCAGAGCTTGCCAAAACTAAATTAGCGGCAAAGACTTCTAAAACTGCTTGCTCATCCACATCAAGCGGAAGTTGATACTCCACGCTAGGCAAAGTAACCATTACAGCATTGTCACTTATAGCAAAATTCGGTTTCACGTCAGCGTTCCTGTATGCTTCTAAAATTCTACGCACTCCCGTACCAAAGATTTCTACATACTTTAATCTGAAGAATACATTGCCTAAAGTAGGATTACGTAAAACAGATGCATAACCCTTCAAATATTCTTCCTTACTAACACCTAATGGTAAGCCACCAGGAGAAACCATTTCTATTTTATCAGTATACATCAATACTCTTATATTAGCATTGATATCCCAGGTGCGATGTACTAAAGCATTAGCTAATGCCTCACGAAATGCCTTTTCAGGAATCTGTTCCTTAGTAATTCGTTCAGCGCCCTTTATCTGTTCATATATGTAATAACGCCTGAATAGCTTTATCGCCTTAGCAAATTGCTCAATAACTGATACATTCTTAATGAGCTCCCTATCTAAAATCACATCATTACTGCTACCAAATTTAGCAATATCAATGCCCGGGAAGCTGTTAGTATCTGCCAAAAGTTCTCCGGCATTGTTGAATCTGTCCTTGCTGTAATATAAATTCAAGATTCTGCATATATCTTTTGTCAGCTTCTTAATGCCAAGCTTAGCCTGCAATTCCTTTTCTAAAATAGTAAATTTTAATTCGCTATTTCCAGCAGGAAGTTCATCATAATACTTTCCCGTACCAAGTAAAGTCAAACGATTCAATTCCCCTCTATCAACCTCTATGGTAGAAGTATCATTACGTTTATAGGCCTTTCCCTTGTACAAATACGGTTTGTCCAAACCTTCAGAAACTTTTAAAGCTATAGTATTATTTTGAGAATTAATTCTCAGTGTAAAATCAGGCTTTGGTGAAATGCTATCATTGATACGATTTTCTAAATCAAGGCATACCTTTTCAGGATTATTTATACCGCAAGGAGTTCCGTCATCCCTTACGCCAAATAAAATTTCTCCAGTGCCATAATTAGCATAAGCACTGACTGTTTTCAGAAATGTATTGGTGACCTCAGACTTAAATTCCAGGCTTTTAGTTTCTTTCATCTGTTACGCCTCCTATCACTATTAAACAAATAGTAGCAGAACTCAGCAGTAAGTGCAACGTATTTTTTTACGTTTTATTTTCGTTCCACTTTTATTTCATTTTTCGTTTCAAAATCAATACGCAAATGAAACGCATTTTTTTACGTTTCACTTCTGTTGCAACGCAAAAAAGAGCCGTGCCTGCGCACGACTCTTTTTTACTGCTTATTAAGCTTATCTTACCAATGGTATTTTTCGCCTCTGCTGATTTTAAAAGCACGGTAAATCTGCTCAATCAACAGCAGGCGAATCATCTGATGCGTAAAGGTCATTTTAGAAAAACTCAGCACCAAATCGGCACGCTTACGCAACGCATCAGTATAACCAAAGGCACCGCCAATCACAAATGTGATATGGCTGTTGCCGGCAAGCGCCAGCTCATCCAGCTTTGCCGCCAAATCCGGGCTGCTCAGCTGCTTGCCGATGACATCCAGCAAAATCACATAGGAATTTGCCGGGATAATTGCCAGCAGGCGTTGCGTTTCGCGCTCCAGCACCTGCTGCTTTTCCGCAGGAGATGGATTATCCGGCATACGCTCCTCATTAATTGCCAGCGTTTCCAGCTTGCAGAAGGGTGTCAGCCTTTTGCTGAATTCCTCTATTCCCGCAGTAAGATATTTTTCTTTAATTTTGCCTACACAGGCTATCGTTATCTTCAATTGCCGTAATCCTTCGGAACCTCTTCCAATACCACATTTCTGCTTTCTCTCTGACCGTTACGCATAATAGTTACTTCGGCTCTGTCGCCTACCTTGCATTTTGACAGAGCAGTGCGCAGGTCAAGCGCAGTCTTTACCTTGTTGCCGTTAAAGCTCAGGATAATATCGCCGGGGCGGATATCAGCCTTCGCGGCCGGACTGCCGGGAACAACCTTCACGAGGAAGATACCGCCGTGCAGATTGATTTCAAAGCCATAGCGATTAGCAATTTCCTGATCCATCAGCGAAGCACCCAGATACGGTCTTGCAACACGACCGCGCTCTGCAAGCTCCTGCAGAATCGGTTTAGCTGTATTGATAGGAATAGCAAAGCCAATGCCTTCAACACCGCTTACAGCAACCTTAGCACTGTTAATGCCGACTACCTCGCCGTCAGCATTTACCAAAGCACCGCCACTGTTACCGGGGTTGATTGCCGCATCAGTCTGAATCAGGTTGAACTTACGCTCGCCTACTTCAATGCTACGGTTCAATGCACTGATAACGCCTGCGGTTACACTGCCGCGAAATTCCAGTCCCAGCGGGTTGCCGATAGCAATTGCCGGTTCTCCGACCTGCAGTGTATCGCTGTCACCAAAGGTGGCAACGGTAAGGTTATCCGCATCAATTTTTACTACAGCCAAATCGGTTACAGCATCGGCACCCAGTACCTTACCTTTAACAGTACGTCCGTCAGGCAGGCTGACGATGATTTCCGATGCACCCTCAACCACGTGGTTGTTGGTTGCAATATAGCCGGCCTTGTCATAAATAACGCCGCTGCCTGTACCACGCTCCATCAGCTGCGTGCGGTTGAAGAAGTCGCGCACATAAGCCTTGTTGGTGATACCTACGACAGCAGGACCAACCTTCTTGGCGGCAGCTACAATCGGTGTATTGCGCGTTGCGCTCAGCTGCTGCTCAGTCTTGACAGCAGGCTTATCATGCACTGCGGCAGATGTTTTATTGTCGCCGCAGCCGGCAACCAGGATTGCCGCACCTAAAAGACCACAGACAAAAATATTGGCCGATTTTTTCCAGATACTCTTGTTCATCTGTATCCACTCCTTATTTTAAATCTAAGACTGCCGGCAGCGGACTGTCTGCTACCACCCTGTTCTGGGCAGCTACAAAAAGCTCTGTTTCCTGCAGGCGGTTATTATCTTGTAAAATATTCTGCACCGTATCCTGCGCCAGCTGCGGCAGGTTATTGTGCTCGCTCAGGTGCGCCAGCACGATATGCTCCGGCAGACGTTCGAGCTCCGTCAGAAAATGTCCGGCGTTATCATTGGATAAATGTCCCAGCGTACTTAAAATACGCTGCTTCAGATGACGCGGATAAGGACCGTTTTTCAGCATTTCCACATCATGATTGGCTTCGAGCACCAAAGCACTGCTGCCGGCAACCGCCTCACGGATGGTATCGGTCACAAACCCAGCATCCGTAAGATATGTGCACTTAGAGCCGTTGCTGCGGCTCGTAAAGGTATATCCGTGCGGATCAACGGCATCATGCGGTATGCTGAAGCTCTGCACCTCCAGATCACCGCAAAGCAGGCGGTTATTGTCAATAAGACGGCAGTTCTGGCGCACCAGACTGCTGTCCTTGGCCAATATTGCACGCCAGGTAAGCACACTGCTATATACAGGCACCTGATAATTTTTTAAAAAGGTTGCCAGCCCACGGACATGATCGACATGCTCATGTGTAATGAACACACCGTCCAGCTCGTTTACACTGACGCCTATTTCCTTCATTCTCGTTGTCAACGCTCTGCAGCTGATACCTATATCAACCAAAAAGCGTTGCTTTGCTGTGCTTATCAAAGCGGCATTCCCCTTGCTGCCGCTAGCCAGCATCACAATCTGAAAGTCGTTTAGCACAACGCCTTCACTCCTATCAATATAACATCTTTATTATAGCAAATTCACTAACTGCTATTGTGGCATTTTTGTAAAAATAACGCTACAAAAATCTGACATAATTACCCAATATATAAAGAAAAGTGTACCAATCAGCTAGAGAATCGGTACACTTCTTTATAGTTTAATGCATCGTGGAGCACTTCGGACACAGACCAAAGAAATAGAACTGACGGCGGCTGATAGTATAACCGCTCTGCTTTTCTACATCCTGTGTCAGCTGCAGCTTAACGCCGTCATCCATCAGCGCATCGTCTACCGCACCGCATTTCAAGCAGCGCAGATGATAATGCTCACTGATATCGGCATCATAACGGAAGCTGTCCTCTCCTGTATTCAGAATCTGAATAACGTTGATATCATGCAGAATTTCTACGGTTTTATACACCGTAGCAAAGCTCATAGCAGGAAACTTCGGCTGCAGCTTATTAAACAGCATCTCTGCATTCGGATGCCATGTTTCATCAGCCAATGCTTCATATACAGCAAGTCTTTGAGGGGTGACCTTATAGCCACGCTCGCGCAACAGGTTGGTTAATTCCTGACTTGTAAGCATATTCATCACTCCATTGCCAAAAGAATCGGATACAGCGGTTGTCCGCCGTAAAAGGTTTCAACCTCCCATTCATCATTCAGCTCTTCCACTTCAGCTGCCAGCTTTTCAGCCTGCTCTTCGGTTACATCGGTACCATAATATAAGCTGATCAGTTCATAATCCCCATCTGTCAGCATCTTCTGCAGCACTTCCTCCATGCTGCTGCCGTTGCAAACAATCTTATCATTTAAGATACCAAGATAATCTCCCTCATGGATAGCAATACCGTTTACTACGCTGTCGCGTACAGCTACGGTAATGCTGCCACTGGCTGTTTCCTTGGCTTCCTTGGTCATAATAACAGTGTTTTCATCCATGCTGCGTGTTGCATCAAAATGCAGCAGTGCGGACAAACCCTGTGCCATATTGGTAGTAGGAACATAGGCTACCTTGGAATTACCAAGCAGCTTACGCACCTGCTCAGCCGCCAAAACAATATTCTTATTGTTCGGCAGAATAATGTACTGCTCGCAGGTACCGTTTTCAATAGCATTGACAAACTCTTCTACCGGAGGATTCATGCTCTGACCGCCGCTGATAATCTCTGCAGCACCCATTTCATGCATAATCTTGGCAATGCCGTCACCGGCTGCAACAGTAAGCACACCCACGCCATGCTTTACCGGTTGAATATCCTCGGCAGTAAAGAGACGGTTTTCGTGCTGGTCACGCATATTTTCTATTTTGATATCATGCAGTGTTCCCCAAGTCTGCGCCATGTTGAGCGCATCACCGGGATGCTTAGTATGGATATGCACTTTTACAATATCCTCTACCACTGCTACAATCATGGAATTGCCCATGCCCTCTAAGGCCTTGCTGACGGTCTGCTTATCAACATCAGCATCCTTGACGATAAATTCGGTGCAGTAAGGGTATTCCAAATCAAGCGGCTCGCCCTTTTGAATCTGTACCTTGGCACGCGGTGTAACAGGAAGCACTTCGCAATCCTGACCGCGCAGGCCTGCCAGACAGCCCTCGAAAAAGACAATCAGTCCCTGACCGCCGGCATCAACAACACCGGCTGCCTTCAATGCAGGCAACAGCTCCGGAGTTCTTGCAAGCTCTTCCTTGCCGCTGCGGATAGCCTCCAACAGTACTTTCTCCAGGCTTACATTACCGCGAACAGCATTATAAGCACCCTTGGCCATACCACGAGCTACCGTCAGAATAGTGCCTTCTACCGGTTTGGATACACTGCGATAGGCATATAAAATACCAAACTGGAAAGCCTTGCCGATTTCTGTATTGTTCAGCGTCTTTTTACCGGCAACACCCTTGCCGATACCACGCAGCAGCTGCGATAAAATTACGCCGGAATTGCCACGTGCACCCATAATAGCGCTGCGGGCAGCTGCGGCACCGATTTCGCCGGCCTCAGCTTCATCACTCATTGCACTGATAGCCTTCGCTACGGATGCCATAGTATGCATCATATTAGTACCGGTATCGCCATCCGGTACCGGAAATACATTTAAATCATTAATAGCTTCAAAATTCTTTTCAAAGCTATGGTAAGCACCCAGCAGCATATCCTTCAGCTGCTTGCCGGTAATTACCTTGCTGTTATTCATCTAAACCCCACACCTTTCCTTTCAGGCTTTGCGACGGACAAATACACCGATAGCACCGGGTCCGAGATGAGCAGCCAAAACGGTGCCGATACCTGTAAGCATAGTCGGTACATTCGGGAACAATCCCTGCAACTGCTGTTTCAAATCCTCTGCATCTGCCAAAGCCTCTGCATGAGCGACGAAAATTGCTTCAATGGGTGCCTTTTCAGCAGCCATCTCAACCATGCGCTTCATAACCTTTTTACGGGTACGGCACTTGTCCGCAACTTCCAGTCTGCCCTCTTTATCTAAGTGCACAATAGGGCGAATACCAAAAATACTTCCTATCAAAGCGCCAACTGCGCCAATGCGTCCACCCTTTTGCAAATAGTCTAATGTATTTACACTGAAAAATGTTTCTGTACGCGCAACCATCTCACGCGCCATTTTTTCGGCCTCGTCAATATCCATGCCTGCAGCTGTATGCTTCAGTACTTCCAGCGCAATACCACTGATAGGGCAGGCAGCAGTCTTGCTGTCGATTACACGGATATCCGCGCCCTTTATATCATCCATTACCTGACGCGCAGCAACGCAGGCGGTCTGATAGGTACCGCTGAGTACGCTGTCTACTGTCAGCATAATAACTTTTTTGCCTTCCTGAGCAAGCTTGGTAAAAAGCTCAATTACAACACCAATAGGCGGCTGAGAAGTAATAGGAAGCTTGCCGGTTGCTTCTACCATACCAAATAATTCTGCCAGGGAACGGTCACCGTCCTGCCATTCCAAATCTCCATGACGGATAATCAAACGCAGAATGTGACAACGGGGATCATCTTTCAAAGCTGTTTCGTCTGCTGCCGAAAGACTATCTACGACAACATGTATTTCATCGTGCATATAAGCCTCCTGTTAATTATGAATATTCTCTATATAAGTTATATCCGTTCTTCTCCCATATTATATTATATTGTACCATATTCTGAAAACTATTGCTACATTAACTATAGCTAACTGACAATATTTCAAAAATTAAATACTAAATTTCTAAAAATGGCAAAAAAAAAAGCCCTTACGAAGAAGGGCCAAATGAGGGGCTGTTTTGATGTTCTTAGTATACCATCTTTGTATACAAAATGCAAGAGTTTTTTGTAAATTTTTTTACGTTAGCTGACTAAATTGTCCACGAACCTCAGGCAAGTCTTCTGATTCGTGGACAATTACATTATTGATTATCATAGCCCGCAGTATCAAATCTGCGGCCGCTTACAGCTTATTTGAAGTCTGAGCCCAGCATAACAACACCATCACAGTCAGCAGCACCGTCGCGGCTGATGCGCATCTGGTGCGCAAAGGGAACGTTGGAAAGACGATTGACAACAGCACCATTATTAGTCGTAGAAATAACAATTGTATTGGCAATTACATCACCACTGCCGCCGCTGATAACCTCAAAGCCTGCATTGCGCAAGCGCGCAGCAGCATCTGCGCCTGCTGTCTTGCTGCCGCTGCAGTTAACAAGACGTACAACTCCGCGGCTGTCGGAGGAAGCTTCTTGGGAAGCAGTATTTTTACCTGCATCCTTGTCTTTATCAGCCTGCTTCTTCTTTTCTTCCTTTGCTTTTTCTTCTTTCTTAGCCTTCAGTTCCTTTTCTTCCTTGATAGCTTCCTTATTTTCTTCGCTGTCATCGCCCTTTTCTACTTTTTCCACAGCGTTGTTGTATTCCTTCTCCATCAGCTCAGCTGCAGATTTGTAGTGCTCCGTCATGGTTGCACCCTGCATCTTAACCATCAGCTCACGCAGGTCGGTAATATCCGGCAGCCAGTAGCTGATGCCATCGATATACTTCGGAGTACCAGGAACCATCGCCATAGACAGGCCCTTTTCCTTAACCATGGAATGCAGCGCTCTGCCCAAATCTATCATATCACCAAGAGGCATATCAGTCTTTACCATAGAGGTCAGCTGCTTAGCCAGGCCGGGGATATGCAGCAGCATATCGGCAGAGGTAATCTTGTCGTAAACTGCCATCAGGAAATGCTGTTGGCGGCGGATACGGCCGATATCGCCTTCTTCATCGCGGAAGCGTACATACTGGATTGCTGTTTTGCCGTCCAGATGCTGACGGCCCTTTTTCAGGTCAACGGTAAAGCCGTCCCAGGTATCATGATAATACATATCCTTTTCAACATCGATATCAATACCGCCGATAGCATCAACAAGACCGGTAAAGCCTTTAAAATCAACCATTACGTAATTGTTGATTTTGATACCCAGCAGCTCTTCTACAGTTTTCTGTGTCAGCTCACGTCCGCCGTAAGCATAGGCATGGTTAATCTTATCCCAGCCGTGACCGTCAATGCGTACACGTGTATCACGCGGTACCGAAAGCAGGGAAGCGCTTTTGTTGCTGCTGTCGAACATTACGACAAAAAGTGTATCACTGCGGCCCACATCATCGGAGCGTTCGTCAACACCCATAACAACAATATTCTTTTTCAGATTCAGCCTGTCTGTCGGCGCAAGATTATCCAATCCCGTTTCCGGAAAGAAATAACCGAAGGCAATATAGCCTACTACACAGATAGCTGTTACAATCATTAAAATTTTTGTCTGGAGAATGCTTTTCATCCTTATATAACCTCTCAATCAATTTCTTCTGCCAGATATTCCGTCAGCTCCTTGCGGCTACGGTACAGGAAAGCATACAGCATGCGTGCGGTCAGGCCCCAGATAACCTTATCCTCATACAGGTAAAAATACACATAATAGGACTTATTCATGCGCCAGCCACGCTTGCGCTGCGGCACTAGGTCAAACGGAAAATCATCACCGGGATGGTCTGCCAGCTGCACGGAGCCACGCCTTGGCTTTTGCTCCAAAAGCATCTTTAGGGGTACAGTAAAGATGCGCTCTACCTCGCTTTTGCTGTACGTAATCTTGCTGATATCATCAATCAGACCAACAAAGGGGTGGATAATCGGTCCGTTATGCGTCACCAGACAATCCAGTTCACCGCAGATGGTGATATTCTCCGGCTTCAGGCCAAGCTCCTCGCAGGTTTCGCGCACTGCGGTATTGCGAAAGCTGTTATCCTCACATTCGTACTTGCCGCCGGGGAAACACACCTCACCCGGCTGACTGCGCAGCGTATGTGCCCTTTCCTCAAACAGCACACTGATGCCTTCGGGAGTACGCACTAAGGGCAGCAGCACAGCAGCATCCCACAAGCGGTCCAGCTTATCAATGCCAGGAGCACGGCGATGCAGACGTTCAAACAATACATACTGTAATTTTTCCATCTCATTCATAATAACACCTTATTTTAACACCTTCGCCAGCAAATGAAAATAGTATTTATAAATTTCTGCGTGAGACAGGTGTTTTCCTGCCGCCAAATGTAACTAAGCTGTAAAATTCAGGTAACAATCCTTAAAAAATACATTATTTACACTGTTTACGGCAAAAGGAAAGCGCCAGCCGCTAACGCAGCTGACGCCAAGGGAAAGACAGATTTAATTAGTACAGAGGAGCTTCAGCTTCTGCATGCTTTTTTTCGCTCTTGTCAACCAGCAGAGTTACAGCAGCATCGCCTGTGATGTTAACAGAGGTACGCGGCATATCCAGGATACGGTCGATACCTGCGATAAGAGCAGAGCCTTCCAGCGGCAGACCAAGGCTGGTCAGAATCATGGTCAACATGATGAAGCCTGCGCCCGGAACACCTGCAGTACCGATAGAAGCCAAAGTACCGGTAACGATAATGGTCATGTATTGGGAAGCAGTGAGGTCAATGCCGTACAGTTGAGCAATGAACAGTGCGCATACACCCTGATAAGCAGCAGTACCATCCATGTTGATGGTTGCGCCCAATGGCAGAACGAAGCTGGAAACTTCTTTAGAAGCGCCCATTTTTTGAGCACAGCTCATGGTCAGCGGCAGAGTACCACCGGAGGAGCAGGAGCTGAAAGCCATCAGGGACGCCGGAGCAATACCCTTAATGAATTGGATGAAGCCCATGCCTGCAAGGAATTTGATCATAGAGCCATAAACGAGAACTGCATGCAGGAGGCAAGCCAGATATACAGCGATAACAACCTTCAGCAGCGGCAGCAGAACAGCTGGACCGTTAGATGCAACTACCGGAGTAATCAAACCGAAAACACCAATCGGAGCAACAGCCATGATCATTCCGACGATTTTGTAGGAAACCTCAGCCAGACCATCGATGGTGTGTTTCAGAGCGTTAGCTTTTTCACCGACAACAGTAATACCGGTGCCAACGAAGAGAGAGAAAACGATGATTTGCAGCATGTTGGCTTTAACCATAGCTTCCAACGGGTTAGTCGGGAAAATGTCAATGATAACCTTGGAAATAGGCGGTGCAGCCTTAGCAGCAACCTTAGCGGTATCAACAGCCATATGCAGACCAACGCCCGGTTGCATGATAGTACCGATTGCCAAACCGATAACAATAGCAAAAGCAGTGGTTACCAGATAGTACGCTACGGTTTTAACACCGATACGGCCTACCTTTTTGATATCGCCCAAGCTGGTAACACCGATTACCAGGCTAGAGAATACCAACGGTACGATAACCATTTTGATCATGTTCATGAAAATTGTTCCCAGAGGACCAATCCAGGTCTTGGCGAAGCCGGCACCTTCAGCACCCAGCTCCAGGCCTGCAATAATACCAAGCGCAAGGCCGATTAAAATTTTTGTAGATAAGTTCATTTTTACAACCCCCAGATATTTAAATAAAAAAACTGTTAAGATAATTATAGCAACTTATCATGGAAAAGTCCGATTGTATACAGTATTATTGGTTTGTATACAATATTATTTACGACTATCCTGTCGAAGCGTATAAAAATACCCCTGCAGCAACGTGCAGGGGCAAAGGCAAATTATCTTATTTAACTAAAAGCTCATACAGCACTACGGCAAGAGCACCGGGAACACCGAAGAAGCCGGCAATCAAAGCCTTGATAACCGTAATCTTCATGGTAAAGCCCGCCAACAAGCCTACCAGATTGATGAACCACAGCAGCAGTGCGCCGCAGAGACCATTCCACACCAGCTTAAACGGCATTGACAGCAGCTTTACTACCAGTAAAAGCAGCAGTACGCCGCCAATCATCGGTCCGAAGGCACCAAGCGGTGACAAAATAGCATTAAATTCCATATTAAATAACGCCGGTCCTTTCTACATTGTGCGCCTGTTTTCCAGCGCTTTAGACAAGGTTATTTCGTCAGCATACTCCAAATCGCCGCCCATCGGCAGACCATGAGCAATACGGCTGACGGTTATTCCTACAGGCTTCAGCAGCTGTGCCAGATAGGTAGCAGTAGCTTCACCCTCTACATCCGAGTTGGTCGCAATAATAATTTCACTGACCGATTCCTGCTGCAGTCGCAAGAGAAGCTCTCTGATGCGCAGCTTTTCCGGACCGATACCGTCAAGCGGCGAAAGCACACCGTGCAGCACGTGATACAGTCCGTGATAGCCATGACTGCGCTCCATCGCCGCAATATCCTGCGGCTGCTCCACTACACAGATAGTAAAGCTGTCGCGCGAGCTGTCACGGCAAATCTCACATACATCGCTGTCAGTAAGATTAAAGCAGCGGCTGCAGTAGTGAATCTGCTCCTTGGCACCGCTCAAGGCCGCCGCCAGCTGTTTCACATCCTCCGCAGGCATGTCAATCACATGATAGGCCAGTCGCATAGCTGTTTTTGAGCCGATGCCCGGCAAACGCCTGAGCTGCTCATATAAATTAGCCAGCGGCCTGATCATTCTTGCCATCAGCTTAGAACATGCCAGGCAGCTTCATGCCGCCGGTAACCTTAGCCATTTCTTTTTCGGTAAGCTCGTCAATCTGCTTCATAGCGTCATTGACAGCTGTCAGAATCATATCCTCCAGCATTTCTACATCCTCGGGATCTACAGCGGTCGGATTGATTTTGATGGATTTCAGTTCTTTTTTACCGCTGACAACAACGGTTACGGCACCGCCGCCGACAGACGTTTCTACAGTACGGCTTTTCAGATCCTCCTGCATTTTCGCCATATCAGCCTGCATTTTCTGTACCTTTTTCATCATTGCCTGCATATTACCCATGCCACCTGGAAACATAATTAAATTCCTCCTTGATATTTACATATATTGATATTATATATTCTCAGAAACATAAGCCAAGGCTTCAGAGCCTCAAATTAGGTTTCATTGGTCTGATATATCCGTTACGCTGCCGCCCAAAGCATTAAAGGCCTTGCGCAGGTTTTCCGGCAGCTGCGCTGCCTGCAGATTTTGCGTTTCGCTTTCGGGCGATTGCTGCACCTCCTGCTGCTTTACAGGCTTTTGCGGCAGCTTAGCCTTGCCCTCAATCACAGCCTCCAGCCTGATTTCACGTCTTGCCAGACGCAGCAGGATCTCCTCGAAGGCTTTGCGATAATCATCCTTGTTCATCCTGTCCGCAAGGAACGGTGCCTTGAAGGCAACCTGCAGAATGTTGTTGGCAAAGCTGAAGACTCTGCCGTTCTTAGCGCAGGATACCATAGAATTCTTCTTTTCGGCCTTCATAATCTCCAAAGCCTGCTTCCAGAAATCCTCACCGGCTGCAAAATCACCGGCATATTCCTCTGTCTGCTGCACTCTGGCACTTTTAGGCTTAGGTGCGGCGTTCACCGCCGCAGCAAGAGTATCGGCAGCAGGCTGCGGTTGCGCTTTAACTGCAGGCTTCTTAGCCGGAGCAGCTTTTGCTGCCTGCACCTGTTCTGCCGCAGGAGCTTGCTGTGCAATCGGCTGCTGTGCTGCCGGTGCGGCATATTCCTGTACGATTGGCTGCTGCACTGCCACAGCAGGCGCAGACTGAGCGTTAACCGGAGTCTGTTGATAAACAGGCATCACACCGCCTGCCAGCTGACGCTCCAGCTGTTCAATTCTTGCCGATAAAGCAGCCAAAGTGCTGCCCTCTACACGGCACAAATCAAGCAGGCACAGCTCTGCCGTAATGCGCGGACGCATAGAACCGCGCAGCTCCTGAATAGCGCTGTGCAGTCTTTCCTCCGCCGCCAGCAGACGATCACGTCCGAATAACGGTGCCAGCTCAGCCAACGCTTCTTTAGCATCCGTCAGATAAATTTCCTCATAGTCAGGAACTGCCAGATAAAGCACCAATGCCCGCAAATACTCAATAAGCTCTGTAAGCACCTGCTTGACATCCTTACCTTGTTCCAGCAGCAGATTCAACGTAGCCAGCGCCTGCGGCAGCTGCCTGCGGCCTATTGCTTCCGTCAGATCGTGCAGCGCTTCACGCCCTACGATGCCCAGTACCTCGCGCACGGTTGCCACCGTAACACGCTTGGCCATGACACCGCACTGGTCCAGCAGGCTCAGAGCATCACGCATGCCGCCCTCAGCCTGAATAGCTATTAAGCGCAACGCATCCGCATCCGCCTCAATACCGCTTCCTGCCGCTACCATAGCCAGATGCTCCGCAATCTCGTCTACCGTCACCCTGCGGAATTCAAAGCGCTGACAGCGCGACTGAATCGTTGCAGGCACCTTCTGCGGGTCCGTCGTCGCCAGAATAAATACAGCGTGTGCCGGCGGCTCCTCCAAGGTTTTCAGCAAAGCATTGAAAGCGCCGGTAGAAAGCATGTGCACCTCATCGATAATATAAACCTTGTAACGGCTTTCGGCAGGTGTAAAGGCTACCTGCTCGCGCAGGTCACGGATATTATCTACGCTGGTGTTGGACGCAGCGTCAATTTCAATTACATCCAGAGAGGTTCCCTGCACAATGCGCTGACAGTTGCCGCATTGGCCGCAGGGCTCGGCAGTAGGCCCCTGCTCGCAGTTCAAAGCCTTGGCCAGAATACGCGCCATACTGGTTTTACCGGTGCCGCGAGGACCGGAAAACAAATAAGCGTGGGCTATTTTGCCGCTTGCCAAAGCATTTTTCAAGGTTGTTTTTACAGCCTTTTGTCCCACAAGAGCGTCAAAATCCTGCGGTCGCCATTGGCGATATAAAGCTACATAAGCCATCGCTACCACCTCCCCGGAATTTATTACATACATAACTATTATACTCAAAATAGCCTAAAAAGTAAATTACAGTTTAGATGCTCCAGCTTACCATCAAAACAAATATTTTACTAATGCACTGAAGTATTATATAATATCATCAGCTAATCAAAAGGAGGCTACAGCAATGACCATACCCGAAATTGACAAGGACTTTTTACGCAAGCAGTTACCTGACTTTGCCAGGCAGACTGCTGACTACCATAATGAAAAAATCGGCAAAATTGCCTACAAGGAATTTTCCGGTTACTTCGGCAGCTTCGCCCAGCGCGACGGCAAAAGCAATATGCTGCGCCTGCGCTGCAGCGCCGGACGCATCACTGCGGAAAAGCTGGCCTTCATAGCCGAGATGATCCGCAAATATAACATCAGCCGCATTCACTTCACAACCGGGCAGACTATACAGCTGCATGATCTCAGCGCCGAGGCTGCCGCTGAAATTTTGGAGCAATGCCTGGATGCGGACATTATTCCCTTCGGCTGTGGCGGTGACTATCCCGGTAACGTGCTCTGCTCACCCTTAAGCGGTGTGGAGCGCGAGGAATATTTCGACGTACTGCCTTATGCCGAAGCAGCAGCGCAATATCTTGTCGCTGCCATTCCCGACGGCAAGCTGCCACGCAAATTTAAAACCGGCTTTTCCAATTCCCCGCAAAATCTTACGCACGCTACCATGCGCGATTTAGGCTTCGCCGCCCGTCCCGACGGTCGCTTCGATGTCTACAGCGCCGGCGGTCTGGGACCTGCTCCCTGCATCGGTATAAAAATGGCCGAGGCTGTTGCTCCCGAAAAAATCTTGTATCATATCAAAGCAATGCTCGCCACCTTCCGCGAATGCGGCACCTATACGAAAAGATCCAAATCACGCACCCGTTATCTGCCTGAGCTTTTGGGAGGCAAAGCCGCTTACAAAGCAGCCTACAGCGAACGCCTCCTGCAGGCACTGCAGGAAGGCGGTCTTGATTTGCAGCCTGAGGCAACAAAAATCACCAAGCGCAACTTCAAGCTCATCACCGGCTTCCGCATTACCTCACAGAAGCAGCCCGGTCTTTACGCCGTAAATTATCATCCACAGGCAGGACTGCCCAAAATTGAAAGCTTCCTCGCTCTGGCGGATTATCTGCAGAACGTTAAAGCCGCCGAGCTGCGTCTTGCACCCGACCAAAGCATCTATATTATCAACCTCACTGCTCCCGAAGCAGCAAAGGTAATGTCGCTCACGCCTGACACAGCCTATAATGCCTTCACAAGCAGCGTGGCCTGCATCGGCTCCACCGTCTGCCAGATGGGCATGGGAGATTCCCAAAGCCTGCTGACAAGCTGCTTCGAAGAAATGGCTACGCAGTA